>JGI24702J35022_10001286_pt1 | contig 15641 bp, 13 predicted proteins | sample TergutTh196P4_FD_35022 | JGI IMG/M metagenome (IMG submission 35022)
GGTAAAGCCATATCAATATCACGGGCTGTTTGTGCGTCCTTGCGGCTCTCGGCTTTCTCTACTGCGTTCCAGAGTGTAGCTCTGTCCTCGAACTCTCGCGGCGCGTTTTCGGGAAGCATGATTTCCGTATGCACAACGCCATACTTACGCCTGTAATCATGTACTGCGCTGTGTTGCTCGTCCTGCAAGCTTTCACCTGAACGATAGGCGGCGGCATTAACCGCACTTGATACGTTGCGAAGTTTTTCGGCGGCACGATAAGCAGCAGCGGCAACAGATGACCGCCCGCTGCTGCGGCTGACAATGCCAACGTGCAAATGATAGATTGCCATACACTCACCCCCTGTTCTTACGATATGCGTAGAGGGCTTGGCTTGCGCACACATTGCGGAGCAATGTATAAGTGCGCCCTTAGGTGGTTTGCGCTGGCGGTCGGGCAAAGACATGGCGGCTTGCTGCCGTCTTTAGCTCGGTCGGCATAGCGAACCACGAACCGCACTTGTGCGGTAGACTTGCGAGGTAACGAGCAAGGCTCTGCTTTTGAGCGAATGCGAAAAAACACGCTGCCCGATTAGGGCGGCGTGTTGGGGATTGACAAGGTTATATTTTCTTTGATATAATGCGGGCTAAGATAGGGGGCAAGTTTCTATTGGGCTTTTCTTGGGTTCAACTTTCCTGAAACGGATATAGATGATGACGGCAAGGGCGATTACGGCCACGATGAGCAGCACCCACCATACTTTCATCAGGTAGCGCGCGCCGATATATAGCAACAGGGCCGCGCCGAAAAAACCGAAAATCGCCCCCCACAGCTTCTCTTTTATCTTGTCCACTGGGCATCTAAAGCCTCCTTTTCTTTTGGGTTGCCGGACTGTCCGGCACGGGATACCCGGGGATAGTTAAGTCACTCTTTATTTCATCCCCCCATACATCCCAGCCGGGTTGTTTGCGCCGGGCGAACAGCTCCAGATATGGCCCGGGGGATATACGCTCTATTATGGCAAACTGCTCTTCCGGCTTATGGCTGTGGTCTTGGAGGGGGTAGAAGCCCCAAGTCGGCTGTCCATGAAAACGCGCCGGGGCCTTGCCGCGCGTGGCGAATAACATATGCTCTGTGGCGTTGCGTAGATAAACGCCCAAACCCAGCCGGGGTTTTACCCATGTCATGATGCCTTTCACGCTAAAGCCCCACGCCTCCAGGACTTCATAGCCCTGTCTCATAGCGCCGTTCGTGACCCACAGCCAGCAATGGGCGTTGTCCTGCGCTAAGTCCTTGATAGGCATAGCCTTTATCCGGTCGAGCGTCATCAGGCCGTAGTGGTGAACCGCGCCATAGTTGCCCCGCTGGTCGATATCCCACGGCGGGTCTGCCAGAATTGTTCCGTATTTCTGTTGTTTCTTCTGTGTCAAAATGCCTCCTTGCCGACGGCTTAAGTGATGCCGCTAGTTATGCTTGTTGACGGCTGCCCTGTAAATGTTTTGTGGTTACGAGATTTGGAGCGACTGGACAGCCGCCAACAGGGGTAGAATCGACATTAAGAACACATATAGAATGATGTTGTAAATTGCGATACAGCGCTTGACGTGGCTTGTCAAGGTCAGAAGCGGCGGGGGTTGTCATCCACAACAAAGTCCCAGTCGATGCCACGGGGGTTGTTCCGGGGTTGCGGTTGTGGGTGGGATTGCCGCAGCATAGCCTTGTAGCTTTCCAGCTGGGACTCTTTCATAGACAGTTCTGCTGCCATGAAGTCACGTAGCAGAGCGCAGTTTTGACGGGCCCCAACTTCGGCGGCTTGTTTGCGCTTGTAAAAATAGACCGCCAGCCCCGCCGCCAGAATTGTCGCGCCGACCAGTAGAAATACACCCATCTGCCACCTACCAGTCCATGATAGTCCGGCAGACGGCGGCGGTGTAAGCGTCCGCTATGGCCTTATACCTGTGTGCGCCCGAGGGAGCCACTTGGCAGAGATAGCCCTCCATAGCCGAGAGCGCCCCGACGTTTTCGAGGGCGGTGCTGGCGAGGACGGCGCGGCCTTGCTCCCACAGGTTGGTAGCGGCCAGAGCTTGGGTGAAGCCGCCGCCGTATTCGGACAGGGCGTAGCTGTCGGAATAGGACGACAGGGCGGACGTGCTGCCGGAGTAGCGGGAAAGGGTGTTTGTCATGGTGTATGACCTCCTGTGAAAAGATTTGCCCATGAGCTTTTTGCTAGCGGGAACAGTATAGCAGACAGCGGCATTTCTGTGTGAGAAAAGGATTAAAAACGGAAAAATAGTAGGAATCGGAAAAGTACAGATGGACAACAGGGGTGCTCTGTGGTATAATCCAGATAATAGATTTCTTGGGGGCTTGTATATGGACAAACAAACCCGCAAAGACCTCATAGACGACCTGATTTACCTGCGCAAGGACGCGGGCTTTGTGCCGTGGCGGTTAGAGGCTGCCACGGTTTTCAATGAGATAGTAGGCGGGCAAGAGCGGGACTTTGACACTCTGAAGCTGCGCCTTAATTCCGCTATAAACACCCTTGACTTGGGCGACGCGGAGGCTTTACGGGTGGCCTATGGCCTGTTGCCGGATTATGCCTATCTGGAGACACTAAAAACCCGCCGCGAGATATATGGCGAGCGGATTGGCAAGAAATATGACAGCTTGGCCGACCGGGAGAACGCCGCGATACGGGAGCTGGCGCTGGCTCTGCTGAACGCCAGATACACAACATCGCCCCTGCCAGCGGAAGCGCCCGCCATGCACAACGCCGCCTTGCAGGAGCGCGTAGAGATTCTAACCGTAGTACGGGACAGGCTGTGGCTGGAAACCCGCAACTACTTCAGGCTAATACCCCTCATCGAGGGCGCGGAATACTTGGAGATAAGCAGCAGCATTCCGGCGATTATTACGGGTACGAATGAGGAGGTGGTGGTGAAAACAGTCACGATGCCAAACGGCAAAATCCACCGTTTCCACTACAAGGAGCCATTGAAGCGCGGCCAGCCGGTGGAGTTGTTCTATACGATGAACCCGGATGTCGACAAAGACGACACCTACGAATACGCCCTGCTGGAGGAGTGCCGGGCGTTCCATGAGCCGACTTTTTCGTTCCGGGTGGAAGTGGTATTTTTAGGTGTAAAGCCCGCCTATGCTTGGAGCTACAAGCAACTGCCGTTCTTCAGCAGGCCGGGGATTCCAAAAGAGGGGCAGGCGATTGACGTCAGCGACACAAGCATCGCGACGGCTGAGTTCAGCGACTTATATGGCGGGCTGTTCTCGGGGATTGCCTGGCGGTGGGACTGACTTAAAATTATTTCCGGTTCACCTCGATAAAATTAATTTTATGCTTGCTTTTCCGGCACAGACGTGGTATACTTTAGGTTAGTTGAAGGTGCGTCAAAAACGTTCGTTTTTGGAACACCCTGTCTTTTGGGGCTGGATGACTGCTATGGGTTGTGCGCTATTGCCAATCCAACAGATTGAACGCCCTCCTCTTTTCGTCAAGATAGACAAGAATACCGGCTTGTATGCTACCATTAGCGGGAAACATACGGGCTTTTTCGCACTGTTCCAAAAACGAACGTTTTTGACACACAGGCAACCTCGTGAAACCCTTGATACACGCGGCTTACGGCCTTTTGTTTCGGAAGAAAGAAACAAAGAAAGGCAGGTAAGCAGCATGTTAAAAGGTTACGCACGGGCAAGCCTTGAGAAACAAGCGATTGAGCGGCAGCTGGACGAACTCACCGCAGTGGGGGTAGCCCCACAGAACATCTACCAGGAGAAGATAACCGGCACCAAGCGCGACCGGGAGGAGTTAAACCGGATGCTCCAAGACCTACAAGCGGGAGATACGGTCATAGTGGTGGAGTTGTCCCGCATCGGCAGAAGCAGCAAGGATATTTTGGAGATAGTGGAACTTATCCGCAACAAGGGCGCACACTTTCGCAGTCTTAGCGAAAAGTGGCTGGATACCACCACCCCGCAGGGACAGTTTATCTTTACTATCTTCGCCGGGCTGTGCCAGTTCGAGCGCGACATTATTGCCGAGCGTACCAAGTCCGGGCTGGCGGCGGCCAGGGCGCGTGGACGGATAGGTGGGCGGCCAGCTACGGAAGAAGACAAGGCAGAGGCGGTCAGGGTGCTTCACGAGAGCGGTGTGGGGGCTACGGAGATTGCCAAGCAGACCGGGGTGAGCCGGAGTACGGTTTACAGGGTCGTGGGGGCTTATGGGGCGATAACAGGATAACAACGCTTTAGGCGCTTTTGTATAGATATATAGAATACACAGATTACAACGAGGAAAGTGGAGGTTATGGCATGGGTAGATTATTGGTTAGGCGGGTTGTTTCGGTGATATTGGCGGCGGTGTTGGTTGGCGGGGCGGGGATGCTGGAGGCCGTGCCAGTGGCGGCAGCGGTTACGACAGCACCGATGATAGCAGCAGGTGGCGATCATACCGTTTTATTGAAATCTGATGGCACAGTTTGGGCTTGCGGTGATAATTATAACGGCAAGTTAGGTGACGGCACAACAACAGACCGCAACGTTCCTGTGCAAGTCAATGGCCTGTCTGATGTTATTGCTATTTCAGCAGGATATAATCACACCGTTGTACTAAAATCAAACGGCACACTTTGGGCGTGGGGGCATAATGGAGCAGGGCAACTTGGCGATGGAACAACAATGACCCGTAGCTATCCTGTACAAGTGTCAAGTCTATCCGGGGTTGCCGCTGTTTCAGCTGGAGAATTTTATACAGTTGCATTAAAGATGGATGGGACGGTGTGGGCCTGGGGTGAAAATTATTATGGTGTGTTAGGTGATGGAACAACGATAAGTCAAACAACGCCCGTGCAAGTTACCTCGTTATCTAACGTTACGGCGATTGCGGCAGGCAATCAACATACCGTGGCTTTGAAAAGCGACGGCACAGTATGGATTTGGGGAAGCAATGGCTCTGGACTGTTGGGTGATGGTACAACAGCAAAGCAGCGAACAACACCCGTGCAAGTTGCCAACCTATCTAACGTTACGGCGATTTCTACGGGTTTAAATTATACACTAGCATTGAAAAGCGACGGCACAGTTTGGGCTTGGGGCTTTAATAATCAAGGTCGATTAGGTGATGGGACAACAGTAGAACGAATAACGCCTGTGCAAGTCAGTAATCTGTCTAACATTACGGCGATTTCAGCAGGCAACATTCATGCCGCAGCATTAAAAAGCGACGGCACAGTTTGGGCTTGGGGTAATAATAATAACGGCCAGTTAGGTGATGGAACAAAAGCAGAACGAACGTCACCTGTGCAAGTTACCACACTGTCTAGTGTTACGGCGATTTCAGCAGGTAGCGCTCATACTCTAGCAATGAAAAACAACGGCACGGTTTGGGCTTGGGGATATAATCCATATGGTGTATTAGGTGATGGGACAACAACGAGTCAATCAATACCTGTGCAAATTAAGGGCGAGAACGGCGTTGGGTGGCTGAACTTAGGCGAAAATGGCGACAACACGACACCTACCACAGGAGAAACCTACACCATCACCTACAACGCCAATGGCGGCACCAATGCGCCCGCCGCGCAAACTAAAACACAGGGTGTACCACTAACAATAACCAACGAAAAGCCAACAAAAGATGGCTATTATTTTGCTGGTTGGATGGAAACCAGCGTTGCTATGACAAATTATGAGTTCTATCCTCCTGGCAGCACATACACAGTGGACGGCAATAGAACTCTTTATGCTTTATGGATATTTGAGATGGCATACGATGCAGCCCTAAAAACTACGCCAGATTACCCTAGAGCGCAATCTCTTTTAGCATTTACACCCCCAGAAAGCGGCTACTATATATTTGAGTCTTTTGGCAGTTACGACACTGTCGGTGCAGTTGGCATTGGATTTAATGAAGAAGGTGTAGCTAGCGACGACAATAGCGGAGAGGGTCTTAACTTTAGAATCCGTTGTTATTTAGAAGCCGGGGAAACCTATGCCTGCGTACACGATATGAAAAATCCGTCTGCTTCTGGAAGTTATCAAGTCCGTATGTATAAAGAAGAAGACTCGGCCACCTACGCCATCACCTACAACGCCAACGGCGGTACTGGCGCGCCCGCCGCGCAGACAAAAATACACGGACAACCGCTGACGCTGAGCAACACCGTTCCTACGCGTGAGGGGTATGCGTTTGCTTATTGGGCTAATCAGGACACTTTCGGGTCTTCAACGCTTAACCCGAATTACAAGACTTATCGCCCGGGCGATAGCTATACGGAAGATAAGGATATTACGCTCTATGCTTTGTGGGTGGTGGATGAGCCGGATGAGCCGGTTGAACCGACCACAATAGAATTGGTGTACAACACTTCCACCGGGAGAAGGGTTCCAGAAACAGTACGCTGGACAAGTGATTTGTTCGGCCAAAACCCGACTGGTTCTGCATTCCCCGGTTCATCCGATTGGCACGACCTTGCGTTTATTTCGGCAATTCTCAGCACCTCCATCGAAAATGATGAACCCAACATACAAGCCAACTTCAAGGCGCTGGGGTTGACTGACACGGAATACAAATTATCTAGTGGTTGGAACAATCCAGCCTATGCGTTTGGACATAGAACACTCAAAATAGGCAATGAAACTATCGATTTAGAGGTAGCTGTATTTCGCGGCACAAGTGACGAATGGGATGTGTTTACGGACATCTCTTCCGTCCTGATTGACGATTTTGCGATAGCAGCCAATGCAATGAAGAGCAAATTTGATTCTTTTGTTAACGCAAAAGGTGGTAGTGGTAATAGAAAAATCTATCTAATAACCGGCCACAGTCTTGGCGGTGCCGTAGCCAATATTATTGCAGCTAAATTCAACGATGACGTTTCTATGCGTAAAAACATTTTCGCCTTCACGTTTGCAAGCCCCAAAACCACAATACACGACTTTGACCCGCAAACAAACACCTCGAATTTTGTCAGCTGCAATGATATCGTTCCCTACAATCCACCAATGAAAATTATTCCGCCAACACTGTATTATCGCTTTGGAAAAGAGTATCGTGTCGACACGCCCATTTCTCATGCTTTCGGCGCTGCGCACCTTGCGGAAAATTATACATCTTATATAAAAACCATGACCGGGACGGGAGAGACCTCTTTTGATGCAAGATGGGCGGCAATTCAATGCCCTGTAGATGTTGAGGTTTATAAAGAGGAAACTTTAGTTGGAAGAATCAAAGATAATGTAGTGGATGGAAGTGTAACTACCATTCCCGCTGTCGTTAATGGGGATGATAAATGGGTTTTCTTCCCGGATGAGCAGGAGTATAAGATAAAGCTTATTGCAACCGATACAGGCACTATGGACTACTCTATTTTTAGCTATAATTTCGCAAATGAAGAAATACAAGAGACAAAAACATTCGCGAATGTTGCGTTATTAAGTGGAAAAAATTTTTCCACAAATGTTGGAGGCTCTATTCCAATATCAAATGTGCCACTGCACGTTGTTGACGCGAATGGTAACGTTATTGCCGATGTTGGAGTGAACGGAACAGAAACTCCAGCCAAGCAATATTTCAATCTCTGGGGAAGAACAACTAGGTGGGAGAAAACTCCGCTGAACTGGATATTGCTAATTGTGTGCTTCGGCTGGCTCTGGATGCGATAAGTCCTACAACAAGGATTGTAGCCCATCTGACAGGTTTATGTTGGATGGGCTGCTTTTTGACAAGGCACGCATAATCGCGAATATTATTGCAGTGCCTAGTGCCGCATCGATAAATATGCTAGAAAAGACACTCAGTATAAAGGACGACACGATAGCGGAATAGCCTATGAAGGCCATACCTGTGTTTTTGAATAAATCCACAAAAGTGTACAACAGCAAATAATAGTATTGGCAACAAAGATATTTTTACCACAACAGCGGAGGGTATCAAAAAGTATTTGTTGATAGTAAGTGCGTCTTTAGCCCGAAGCAATACCCCTTCTTTCTTTGCTGTTTGAAAGATTGCAATATTAACAACGATAATCGGGGCTCCAAGCATTATAAGGTTGGGGATAAAAGCGGCTATTTTTGCAATGGTGGTGTAGCGTGTTAATTTGCGTTCTAGACCAAATGTCTGCTGTTTCATGTTGCTCCTTACTTTTAGGAAGTTGTCCCCAACAAAAAAGGACAACCATTGCTGGTTGTTAACGCCACAGTATTTTGCTTACTGATACAATGGTTGCCCATTTTTGTAAGCAAAATGCTTTTTATACCGTAACGTTAACATTTTCATTATATCATTCTTCTATCCCAAACCAAACCACCCGCCATATTTCATGCGGGTGGTTTGTTCCAATGTAGGGTGGGCTTCTGCTGTCTCAATCTAACGCCAACATCTTCAATGTACCGAACAGCTTCTTGAGCGAAAAGCGTGGTTTTTGGGCATGGGGTTCGGATTCTTTGGGTTCTTCGGGTTCGGACACTGGTATCTCTTCTATTTCGGGTTGTGCTGTACTATTGTCAGCGTTCTGGCTGTTTTGGACTTCCGTCTTCGCTTTGGGCTGTCTTGGTTTCCCGGTTCCGCTCTTGTGCGAACCGTTGCCGCTGAGGTTCTGTAACAGGATTCTACGGGTTTCGGCATACTCCTCCCCAATAAAGCCGAGCCTAAGCAAGAAACATCTAAAAGCGTACTTCTCATTGTCTACGGGCTTGTCAGTTGCAAGTATGCGTTGCTGCTGTTTTGCCATGTCACAGAGTTTGGCTGCCAGTTGCGTATAGGCGGCTATCTCTTCCGGCGTGGCATCTACTTTAAACCACGGGAAGGAAATAGTTTCTCCGTCTATTACGAATGGCAGGGCTTCTGTATTAATGGCTTTTTTAAGCAATGTAGCTTTACTGGCAACCAGTTTGTCAAGGTTATCGAGGGCTGTGTTTGTAAAGTCTGCTTTGGGGATTTGGATGGTCAGGCGTTCGGGAGTTTCGGGTTGGGGGGATGGTTCGGCTTCCTCCGCAGCTTCCGGCAAAAATCCAGCGGCAAGGAGAGCGGCAAGAACAGTGTTGCAGGTTTCCTCGCTTGTACCTTCGCCAAAAGACAGATTGCCGTTGCGGTCAACGACTACCGTGCCTATGCAATAGGCATAACTGGGTGCTTTCTGGTATATAGGTACCATGCCAAGTGCTGTGCCGATACAGTCTACCGCTTCTTTGCGTTTGCGTCCGTTCAGGGTTAGTTGGATTTCCATGTTAATGTGCCACCTTTCTATAATTGGTGGCACCATTATGGGGTTATAAGGTATGGGAGGGCAAGGGCGTGGGGAGGTGAGAATGGAAGCGGCTGGTCAGGGCGCGTATGGGGTGGGGCTATGGTTAAGGGGACGTGGGGAATGGTGTTGTAAAAAAGTCACCGTTAGCGTCTTGCCTTTTGGCTATGGCAAAAGCGCCCTTTGCGGGGCACTTAGATATTTTCGATTTGCTCACTTCTGGCTTGGATTTTCCATCTTTTAGTTTGATTTATATTCGGTTGGATGATACTGTTTTATGGCAGGTTAACCTATGATTCCCGATGGGCATGAGCGGACAATCCGCGCTCGTGCCCATCTTTCCTTACCCCTCCCCCTCCTCCGGTATCATCCCATACAGCGCCTCCACCGCCTGGCTGAGCCCCCCCAGGTCGTCGATCAGGCCCTCGGCCACGGCCCGCTCCCCGGTGAGGATGGTGCCGAAATCCATGGCCATCACGCCGGTCTCGAGCATCATGCCGCGGTAGCGGTCGGCCGGGATGCGGCTGTTTTGCGACACGAAGCGCACGATGCGCTCCTGCATCTGCTCAAAGTAGGTGAGGGTCTGCGGCACGCCCAGCACGAGGCCGTTCATGCGCACGGGGTGGATGGTCATGGTGGCCGAGGGCGCGATGAACGAACGCCGGGCCGCCACGGCCAGGGGCACCCCGATGGAGTGCCCGCCGCCCAGCACCAGGGAAACCGTGGGCGTGCGCATCCCGGCGATGAGCTCAGCCAGGGCCAGGCCTGCCTCGATGTCGCCCCCCACGGTGTTGAGGACGATGAGCAGGCCCCGCACCTCGCGGCTCTCCTCGATGGCCACCAGTTGGGGGATCACGTGCTCGTATTTGGTGGATTTTGTCTCCGAGGGCAGTTCGGTGTGGCCCTCAATCTGCCCGATGATGGTCAGGCAGTGGATCAGCCCGCGGCGGCCCTCCACGGTCACGCCGCCCACGTCCCTGGAACGCTCGCGGTCGTCCCCGCCGGAGGGGTTTTCTGCGCCCTGGGGCGGCTCGGTGGAAATTTCAGGCGGCATATATTCGCTGTCGTTGTTCATGGTTCCTCCTATTGTGAAACAGGATACAACTTAGTTTGCCCGCCCGCTCTTGACTTATCGCGGGGCGGGCGATATAATTGCTTGGGAGGGAAAATCATGAAAAATATCGTCAACATCGTCAATTTCATCCGCGCAGTCGAGCCCCGGTCGGACGTTGACCTGCTGGAGCCCGTTGCCAACCAGATGGCCCTCATGAAGAAACATAACTTGCCGGGCACGTTTCTGCTGCAATACGATGCCCTGTTGGAGGAGCGCTTTACCGGGCCCTTGCTGGGTTCCGGCTTTGAGACGGGGCTGTGGCTGGAGATCGTGCAGCCGCTGTGCGAGGCGGCGGGCCTGCCCTGGCGCGGGCGCTGGCCCTGGGACTGGCACGCCCACTGCGGCTTCAGCGTTGGGTATCCTCCGGAGGAGCGCGAGATCTTGATAGATAAGGCTTTTGAGAAGTACCGGGAGGTCTTCGGCTGCTATCCGCGGGTGATGGGCAGTTGGACCATCGACGCCCACACGCTGCGCTACGCCCACGAAAAATACGGCCTGGACGCCAGCTGCAACTGCAAGGACCAGTTCGGCACGGACGGCTATACCCTCTGGGGCGGATACTACAACGGGGCATATTACCCCTCGAAAAAGAACATATTCTGCCCGGCGCAGAGCGAGGCCGCACAGGTCGCTGTGCCGGTGTTCCGCATGCTCGGCTCGGATCCTCTGGACCAATACGACGTGGGCCTGGACCTGCAAACCGGCCACGCGCGATGCCAATCGGTGCTCACCCTGGAGCCCAGCTGCCGCGAGGGCGGCGGCAATTTGGACTGGGTGGACTGGTATCTGCGGGAGAACTTCAACGGGCACGGGCTCGCCTATGCCTACACGCAGGCCGGGCAGGAGAACTCCTTCGGCTGGAAGGGCATGCAGACCCTGCCGGCGCAATTCGAGCGCATCGCCAAATTGCGCGATGCAGGTGCCGTCACCGTCGAAACCCTCGGCGAGAGCGGCCGCTGGTTCAAGGAGAATTTTGCGCTGACCCCCGCCACCACCATGTTCGTGCAAAAAGATCAAAGGCGCTCGTTCTGGTACAACTGCCGGAATTACCGGGCGAACGTCGTCACGGAGGGGAACCGCGCCTGGCTGCGCGACTTGTATATTTTCCGGGAGGACTACCCCGAGCTGTACCTCGACGCCCGGGAGGCCCGCGACGTGCTGTGCTTCGACAACCTGCCCGTGATGGACGGCAACCGGTTCAGCGGCGCAGGCGTGCGCGCGGGGTGGTATCCCATGGCGGGCGACAAGGAATTCACCTTTACGGACGTCGCCTGCGAGGAGCTGCCGGAAGGCTTGGCGCGCCTGCGTTTCAACGGCACGCCCTGCGGAGAATTGGTTGTGACCTTTACGCTTTCGGGGATTGAAGTCGCGTTCGACAAGGCGCGGGCCTTTACACTTCAGCGGCGAGCAAAATCTGCTGAAAGCGGCGTTTCAGAGCAGCCGGAACGAGAAATTTTTGGCAATCAGTCCCGATTTAAATGGCGAAACCACACCTACGAGATGTCGCTCCCGGAAGGGGCGTATCGGGGAGAGGCAGAAATTGCGGCTATTGACGGAAAGATAAAAATAATCATTGCATCGTGATAAAAACCGTGCTATAATACCAAATGACAAAATTGAAAGAAGCAAAGGAGACAAGCATATGAAAAAGCATCTGCAAAGGTTGTCCGCGGTTCTGTTGTGCGTGGCGCTGCTGGCAGGCGTGGGAGGCGTGGGCGCGGCGGCGGCGGGCCCGCAAAGGCCCGACAACACCACCTACTTTTTCTACAACATCGCCGATTTCGCGGCCAGGGGCTTGCTGAGAGGTCTGGCCCTGCTCTTTCCGTCCATCGGCACGCCCAGCAAGATGCCCGAGAGCGTGAATTTCTACCCGGGCATGGCGAAGTTCAAGGAGGTGCCGGCAAGCCCCAGCTACAACTGGGAGCTGGGCTTTGCCAAGGCCGCCGTGACGGACGGCCTGGACGACAACTTCATCAGCAAGTTGTTTGTCACCGGGGCGGTGGACCCCTTGGGCAAGCGCACGGTCTCGGAGATCCTCGATCCGCCCATGGCCTATGTCACGGCCATGAGCGACGGCAGCAACGGCACGGCGGTGTTCGTCTCGCTGGACGCCTTCGGCATCACCTCCACTGATGTGGGGAACATCCGCGCGGCGCTGAAGGACTTTGTCAAGGATAAGAACATCGTGAGCATCAACGTCTCGGCCCTGCACCAGCACAGCGTAATCGACACCTTGGGCATGAACGGCAACATCGTGGCCGCGGTGTTCGCCAACAGCTTCGCCCTGCTCACAGGATGGTACGAGCCCTACAGCGGCAAGAGCCATGCGTACATGAAGCACCTGACGGATGTCGTCGCGGACACGGTGAAGAAGGCCGTGAACGGCATGGAGAAGGGCGAGCTGTACTACGGCAAGGTGAATATCAAGGATTATATCAACGAGAAACGCGCGCCCGACTGCTTCGACCCCGACTTCCACCGCCTGCGCTTCAAGCCGGCGTCCTCCGCCTCGCCCGAGACCTGGCTGTGCAACGCGCCCATCCATACCACGGGCCTGGGCACAACTGACACCAAGGTCTCCGGGGACTGGCCGTACTTTATCGCGAAAAACCTGGCAAACTACAACGGCGGCACGAACTTCCAGTTCGTCAACGGCGCGCAGCTGGCCATGGGCATCAAGTTTGACGACCCCATGCCCGAAGGCACCACGGGCTACCAGCGCATGGAGGAGTACGGCAACCAGCTGGCGGCCAAGCTCAAGAGCATCACCGGGGAGCAAAAGCTGCCCGCCCTGCTGAACATCGCGCACAAGGAGTACACACTGCCCGTCGACAACCCCCTGCACCTGCTGTTCTTCCGCCTGGGCGCCATCGAATCCACGGGCCGCAAGACGAACCTCACCGGCACGGAGATGGAGCTGAAGACGGAGATCGGCTATATGGAGCTGGGCGGCAAGATCGCCGTGGCGCTGGTGCCCGGCGAGATGGAGCCCGCCCTGGCCTACGACGGCAAGGGCCTGGCCAAGGAGGAGTCCTACCGCCGGGAGGAGTGGACCTTCACGCCCATGAAGGAGTACACCGGCGGGCTGCCGCTGATCGTGTTCGGCCTGACCAACGACCAGGTGGGCTATATGCTGCTGCCCAACGACATCGCGCACTTCATCGCGTTCGGCAACGAGGAGATCAACATGTCCAGCTCGCAGGTGGCCCCGCTGACGCTCCAGGCGTTCAAGGAATTGACAACGGACGTGAGGTAGGAAATAAAAAATTAGCAAAGCCCCCGTTTTCGCGCAAAAAAGTGCGCCTATACGGGGGCTTTTTGCGGGGTGCAGTTGGGAGTCAATACCGGTTGTCGAATATCCGGGTCGTCTTCTTCTCGCTGCGGGGCAAATCCCCCAGCTTGACGGCCTTGGCCACGGGCGTTACGCCAATCTTCTCCTTGAACAGGGCCGCCACGGTCCTCTCCAGGCCGTAGAAGGCACCCTCCGGCAGGGGGGATTCGAAGAAGAGGATGATGATGTCCCGGTCGTCCAGGTGGTCTATCATCACCTGATATTCGCTGCTCAGGTATCCACCATGTCGAGGGGCGGGGCACTGCCTCGCTTATGACGGGCACACTCAGCTCGCCCGCGCGGGGAAGGTGGCCGGTGCGCTTGCCGAGGATTTTTGTGTTCAGGCTGTGCTTGCCGCACAGGCGCAGCAACTCGTCCTCGATGACGGGATCGAGCTCCTCGCAGACCAGGACCTCCTCCAGGCCCGCGAGGAATTGCAGAAGAAGGGGCTCTGAGAGGGGGTATGTGGCCAGCTTTAGCCTCTTGCAGGGCGGCAGATCGAGTTCGCTCAAATATTGCCAGCTCACCCCGCCCGCAGCAGTTCCCTTGGGGCCTTCTCCCAGCAGGCGATTGCCAGAGCCTTCCGGCATTTCCATGGCAAGCTTATCCAGCGTTTTCTCGATTTGCAGGTGGTTCAAATAGGAAAGCCGGGGAAAGATTACCCAGCGCCCATTTTCCTTCGCGAAAGCGGGTTCATTGTGCTCTGTGCAGGGCACAGGGTGCATCTGTGCATTGTCAATTGCGACGCTGGCGTATGCATCAACTCCTTTGGCACCCATTATACCACCCGCCCGGCAAAACCGCAAGCAAAAAACAGGGACGTGCTGCCGCACGCCCCTGCCGTCCTGTTGGACGTCCCATACACTGTGCCGTCCTCTGCTTACCCTTCTTGTACCCCCGGGAGAAAGTCGGTGAAACCGACCTTGAACACTCCGTTGGAGGATACTTTATACAACACAACGACTGCTGCATCCTGTTCAAGGATGCAGTAGCAAGCGCTGTCCCGATAAAGCATGCCGATCTTGGTCGTCATCTTGCTATCCGCATAGATGACAAGCTCACGCCCTGACGTGTTTACGAATCTTTTCATTTTTTACCTCCTGCTTTAGTCTCTCGATTTTAGGATACGAAATTGCATGCGCTGGTTTGGTGGCGCACTGTTTCACGAATATTGTATCACTTTATTCCAAAAAAATCAAGTGTTTTTTAAAATATTTTCAAAAAAATTTTCTAATAATCTGGAATTTGCAGGAATTTTATGTTTCTATACAGGAAATTTAAGGCCTTTGAATCGACAAAATGAGGTATATTGGTCAAAAAGTGGAAAATTGAGATAATATTTGTCAATTTTGAGACTTTTTGCTGAAAAAGAATAATAAAAGATGCAAGCGCACCGAAGTGCGCCTGCAGAATTTGTGTTTGCTTATAGGTCCTGCTCCCAGAGGAGGGTACCGTGCTCTTCCAAGGCCTCGAGGACGAATTCCTCCGAGGCGTGCTGCAGGTTCAGGGGGGGCGGCCAATCCAGGTAATAGATTGCGCTGAGGGCGCCGGCGTATTCCCAGGCGGGGTTCCAGTATTCCGGCGCGTATTCGGGCCCGTAGGCGACATCGTGTCTCTGCCCGCCCTTGCCGATATACAGCCCCGTGCCCGCCCCCAGGGCGACCTCCGCCGGCCCTCCGACAAAGGTGTCGAAATATTTACGCGCCCAGGTCTGGGTCAATTGGAGGATGGCGATGTCGCGCTCCTGACCGTTCACCACCACGCGGCGGAACAGACAGGATGCCCGGGCGTAGCGCGGGAGGGAGAAGTCCAGGTGGACGGTGAGGCCGGTCCCTGTGTCGGCGCTTCCCCCCGTGTGCAGATACGGGCGCCAGGGGACAACGCGCTCCTTCTCGAACTCGCCGTAGAGGGCCGCGCCGCCCGCCGCGAAGATGCCCATGGCGCAGAACACCGCCG
>JGI24702J35022_10001287_pt1 | contig 15620 bp, 5 predicted proteins | sample TergutTh196P4_FD_35022 | JGI IMG/M metagenome (IMG submission 35022)
ATATCGTAGCAAGAAGATGGCTGGAAGGAAATAACGTCGTCGAAACACTCTTTGGCATTAACGAAGCCCTCTCAAAAGGGGTAATAGTAAGCGATAGAGGCGGTGACATCGGAAGATATGAACTACAATATGGCGATTATATTGCAGTTATCTCAAAACAAAAATTCGGAAACAAAGAACAATGGACGCTTTCAGGATATAAAGTAAAATCTGATGCCGAAAGAGAATCTAACAACCCTGAAGGCTACGCACCTTATTCCTCCGTTGGCCGTAATAAAGTGGGAGCAGATTTCGGCGCAAAGGTACAGCAAAAAATAAATGATACAAATAATTATTCAAAATTATTAGACGAAAACGGAGAACCCATGGTTTTTTACCACGGCACCAATGCAGCTTTTACAGAAACAATGAATTGTCGATTTTTGCCGTTATACCGGTTACGCCATTCATATAACGGGTAACATTTTGAATCTTACCATTGAATTTTTTATCTTCAAAAAAATCGAGTGACAGTATATCTCCCTCATTCTCTTTTGTAAGCGTAATCAATTGCGTATTATACTCAAATTCCCTGGCTTGCTCAGAAGCGCCTAAACGTTCATCGGTCACCTGTACCTGCCCGTCCTGTTGTATAGCCCTCTGAATAGAGCCTTCACTGTTAATGCTGAAAATACGCTGGGCATTAACCCAATTAGCTCCTGATAAAAACACGATTAAAAGAGCCCATACTTTCATTTTTTCTGATAGGATGTTTCGAGTAATCCTAAACGCTGTCTTGTTCATTTGCATTTTTATATACTTTATTTTGTAAATTCCTATTAAATAATCGGTTCGATTCAAGCGTATACGAAAACGATGAAAAAATCTCAATAATCCAACCAATAGCGCGCCTAAAATTTAAATCAGACTGCCACCCCTATACAATGCCAAATATTGGCAGACCTGAATTTAAAAATACTTTAAAAACGGGTATCTTTAATCCTAAATTTCCCTGCAAAAGTAATAAAGATATTTATCTCTTGCAAAAAAAAGTAAATAATCAATTAAAGTTGATAAGATACTTCTTTGAAGGTATACCGTGAAATGATGCCATTCGTTCGTTCAAGAATCAAATGTCCGGAAGGTTCGATATCCCTGATGACAGCTTCAAAACTGCCATGGGCATCACAATAGGGATAGAATCCGTTTTTACGATAGGTGGCCTCGAGATAGTCATAATGAATTGAATCGAAATGCAGGTTGTTCAATCGTTCGCTTTGTTCAGCAAACGCTTTCCGAAAATCATTCATGATATTCAGACAATTAAAAGCATTGCCGGCAACCATCGCCATAGATATTGGGTTAGGCGCATCGCTGAGAAACGTAGTCTGATTCACATTTATCCCAATACCTATAATAGATTGCGTTACTTTCGCCGGAGAGAGCTTGTTTTCAATTAAAATACCCGTAATCTTCTTGTCGCCGCAATAGATATCGTTCGGCCATTTGACCGTTACACCTGAAATATATCTATCAAGCGTACATTTAATACTAAGCGAAACCATCTCAGAGATAGCAAATACTCTGTTGACAGGCACATCTTCCGGATAATAAATAACGCTAAATGTCAGATTTTTTCCAGCTTCCGATTCCCATGAACTACCGGAAACACCACGTCCTGCCGTTTGAAAATCAGCAAGAACAATACTCCCCGACGCAAGAAACTCCCCAGCCGAAATCATCTGTATAAGCTGATTCGTCGAACCAGTCTCCATGACATGAATAAATCGAGGTTCCAAACTATTCAAAATTAATAAATTTTAAAAAAACAAAACGATCACCCAATCCGAAATCCATTTCAATCGTTGGAAGGGTTTCGTGTGCGATTAAGTCTCCCTGTCCAGCTGCTCCGATGTTGCCAGTCTGCGGGTTTCAAACTCATCGATGTGCGATTAAAAGTCCAATATTCATCTGCATAGCCACATATTGTTTTTTTAGTTTCAATTTCTTCGAGGTACGATTAAGAATACCGGTTTTTCTGCTCCGATGTTGCCAGTCTGCGGGTTTCAAACTCATCGAGATCCTATCCTTATGCGATTAACGCAAAGGTGCAAAAAAAGCATCTTCAATATGTTCAATATCAAATGATTGTCCTTTTTTCGTCAAACAAAGAAGATCAAAACGAACAGGAAGATTTATGTTATGATTACGAGCATAAGCATCGGATGCCGCGACAATCCGACGAATTTTTGTCGAATCAACAGCCATTTCAGGCGCAATGAGATAATTATCGGAGCGTGTTTTCACCTCGACAATAACGAGTTCATCCTTATTAGTAGCGATAATATCCAACTCATAACGATGAAATCGCCAATTCGTTGCAAGTACTTTATATCCATTTTCTTCAAGATATTGACGTGCAACGGATTCACCTTTTTTACCTGTATCGTTTTTCTCAGCCATATTTTTCCCAATTCAAGCGACAAAAGTACAAATTTTTTTTGATCCATCCGATTCCTCATAGAACCAAGAACCAATACTCTCTACAAAAATATGGAATTGAAGAAAAACAGTCATTCGTAAATTTTCAATTCCTTCGAGGTACGATTATCAGTGCCATTCTTTTAAATGATGATTATAAACTCCTAAGCGATGATCTGCAAATTACGCCCGAAGGAATGAGCATCACAGGACGATCCGAAAAAGCAGGAGTTGGAAGAGCCATTGCGCTCTCTATGGCCGACGAATGGAAGGAAATGTTCACAGAGATGGGCGGCGCCTTTTCCGGAATCGGAAGAGCGATCACACAAAATCCGGCCGCAAAGAAAATCATCAATCAAATAGGAAAAACAAGCGTTGGAAAAGCCGGTAAATTACTAACAACCGGATTTGGCGCAGAAACCTTAAAGGGCGTATACTACGACGGTCTATTTGGCGAAACAATGGAAGAGGTCGAGGGAGCGCTGTACGACTACATCACGGGTGATAAAGATGCTTTCGGAAATCTTTTTGCTCCGGATAATTTCTTCCCAATGCTAATGTCCTTTGGTATGATGTCGGCTTTCGGAGGCTCAATGTCGGTAGCTAATTACGGGAAAAGTCGGATTTCATACACAATAGCAGATAGGAATCTTTCCAAAATGCTATCCGAAAATGGATTTGACACCGAAAGCATCAATCAGATTAAAGAATCACTTTTGGCTTCATCGGTAGAAGATTCCGGCAAAACAATCAGCACAATAGCAACAATTTTAACTTCGGAAGAAAAAGAAGCAGGCAAAATAACAACAAACGAAGCAGCAGCAAAAGAGGTATCCGCAAAACTTGCTTCATGGCTCAACGAGCGAATGAAGTTTGAAGTATTAAGCGATAAATACAAAAAAGAACACGACACCCTTAAAGAGGACTACCTCCACAACCGCCTATCCGAAGAAGAAGAGCGGATATTCTATGAAGGACTAAGCAACATTGAAAAAGCAGTCGACGAAAAAGTCAATCCGGACACCGGTACAATTATATCCGCAAGGATTGGAAAAACAAACGTTCGCATTACAAAGGGAAAAATCGTGTTCAACGAAAGGGGAGAAATCGATTCGGAGCAATCGGATAAATCAATTTATTACATAGAAATCGACGAAGAAGGCAACGACATAGGGAGCACGCAACTTATTACAACCAATACACTTTCAGATGTCATAGAAAACATCCCACGAGACGCAGCCGTCGACGCTGTCGTACAGCCAATGATTGATGCAGCAACCGTAGAGGCTCAAAACAACGAAGCCCGACAAAAGCATGGCCTTACCGATAGCGCCGAATCAACAGGCAAACAAGCCTTCAATAGCGGCGACTACTTCTATCACATCGACCCTGCGACCAACCTCGCCGTCGACATACAATTCGAAGGTGTTGATGCAAACGGAATGTACATCGGTCGTGACGCAACCGGCAATCAGGTGCAAATCGAACCACGCCAAGCAATAACAGAGCAAGAATACTTAGATTCATTCAGTAGCGAATACGAAATCTCGCAAGCAATCGCCGGAATCACCCAAAACATGAGTGACGCCCAACTGCAAGGCCTGCCAATCGAAAGATATGCCCGACAGCGAGATATATTACTGAACGAATTAGAACGACGCCGAACCGAACAGGAGGTAATCCCTGAAATAGTCCCTGAATCAACAGCAACCGAAAGCGAACAGCCTTTCATTTCAGGCGAGACAAGCGAGACATCCGAGCCCGTTATAGATTCGCAATCAGCGAGTCCAAGCATCGACTTAACCGCTTTGCCACGCGCTAAAAATGGAGAGTACGCTTATGATAAATTTACAGGAGAACAGTTGATCGCCTTCGCCGAAAACGAATTTGGCGCAGAAGCCGCAAGCAGTCTGCGAGCCGACGCCTACGGTTCCGACGGAAAAGGCGGAATACAAGCACAGATAGCAAAAGTAAAAGCAGAAATAGCAAAAGTAGAAGAACGCAAAGCAAACGCCGACACGCCTACCCGAGTAAAACTCAACCGCGACACAGCGCGACTAAACGAAGAACTCGACAGACTTCAGGGCAAACTTACAACCATTGAAGATTATCTAAGCAAAGTACCCGGTAGTGAAGCTACCGCTCCGGAAACACAAACGCCGGAACCGGCAGCCACAAAAAGCGAAAAAACAAAACCCGCAAAGAAGCCAAAGCGTGAAAGAAGCAAGACTTCAAAACCCACAAAACTAACTGAATTTCTAAAAAAAACAACCCCGGCGAATCTTTATCAAGCCGCACTACTACACTTGATGGGCGGCGGAGCTTTTTACGCCAAACATATCTCCGACTATTCCGATTTACGCGGAAAAGACTTAGGCGCCATGCGATTTCGCGCCTCAAAAGACGGAGCAAAGTTCGACCAATTTGAAAGCGATTATTACGCAGAATATCACAAAGAGGAATGGCAGAACGGATACGATAGCAACTTACAGCCTATTACAGACGCAATAAAAGATTACATTATTGCTCGCGGAAGCGGCTACGAATTAATGAAAAAATTTGAAACTCCGGATGTATCACAAGAAGAATGGGCAGAAAGACAAAAAGCATACGACGAAGCAAAACAATACAGGGAACAGGAAGAAAGAGAACAATATGAATATGAAATTGAAGTTCAATTGCAAGAAAATGAAAAATATTTCTTATCTTTGAAGCGTGAAGCAGAAGCGGCCGGGATTTCCATAGAAGAGATTGAAGCTGCACAAACATTCAATGATTTAATAAACTTAATAGAAAACAACGATGAGTTACAGCGAAGAGGAATCGAGCAGAGTAATGTGGCACATGGCTTTTCTAAAGGCGAAGGAAAAGCGATTGAAACTCTTAGAGGAGCAGATAATGAAGGAGAAGGATCCGGACAGGCTGAGCGAACTAAACGAGAGGTGGTCGATAGCCTACGAAATGACACCGGAAAAAATGAGGGAGCTGCAGGAAAAGAAGCAGAAACAAGTAGAAGAGGAACGGATACTGGAAGCAAAACAGAACCTGCAACCACAAAACCAACCACAAAACCAACCACAAAACCAAGCCCCCAACTAACCCCACTACAAGCCAAACAAGTTCGTGAGCTCACAGAAGCCTACGATAAGGAAGTCGCAGCGGCCAAAAGGTCGCTCGACGCAGCCGTTGCCGAACGCGACAAAGAGCTAAAGAAGTTCAATCAGGCAAACAACCTCTTTCGCGAGGAAACCGAACAGCGCGGGTTATTCGGAGAAGAAGGTATGACCGACGTTTCCCGCGACAACGCCCGTAGAATTACAGACAAATACCAAGCCCCCGTAGACGCAGCAAAAGCAAAGTACGACAAACTCGTCAAAGGTCGTGACGCGGCAATAGAACGCTTTACTTCGGAAGCCTTAAAACAACCTGAAATTGACTTTACCGACGAAGCCATTGCATCCGGCAAGGTAGATATCATCGGCTTAGCTCAACAGGCAACCGCGAGACAGAAGACGCAAAAAGACAAGCAGGCTTCCACACCGCGTGCGCAAATAAAAATCACCACCAACGCCCAAGAAATGAAGCGCATTAAACAAGCTGCACAGCAGAATGGCACATTCATGAAAGCGCCTAACGGGAAACAAAGCAACCTGAGCGAGAAACAATGGCTACAAGTCAGAACAGATGCCTTCAAACAATGGTTCGGTGATTGGGAGAACGCAGAAGAAACCATCAAAGGGATCGAAATACTCAAAAACTTCTTCAACGGAAAAACTGGACTACTGGGAAGTGTAAATAATACACAAATAGGAAAAATAAACGTATACAGCGGAGAGGCAGGAACAGAAGCAAAGCAATACAAAGACGGACACGGACTGGAACATATCGTAGCAAGAAGATGGCTGGAAGGAAATAATGTCGTCGAAACACTCTTTGGTATTAACGAAGCCATCTCAAAGGGGGCGATAATAAGCGATAGAGGCGGAGGCATCGGAAGATATGAACTACAATATGGCGATTATATTGCAGTTATCTCAAAACAAAAATTCGGGAATAAAGAACAATGGACACTTTCAGGGTATAAAGTGAAATCTGATGCCGAAAGAGAATCTAACAACCCTGAAGGCTACGCACCTTATTCCTCCGTTGGCCGTAATAAAGTGGGAGCAGATTTCGCCGCAAAGGTACAACAAAAAATCAATGATACAAATAATTTCTCTAAAGTTTTAGACGAAAACGGCGAACCGTTGGTCGTATACCATGGCGGAAGCGTCGGCAACGAGTTCGATCGCAACTTCATTCGCAGTACGAGCAAGGACATTGATTATGAACTGCCCGGCTTTTATTTCTCACCCGACAAAATGACAGCCGACAGTTATGGAGGAGCAAATTCAAAAGCCAGCATATTAAACATTAAAAATCCCGCATCCGAGAATATCGCCTACGAAAGATACAATTCCGAAGGAACATGGAAGAAAGCATACGATTCGCTTGTAAAAGACGGATTCGACGGAATGTACGACGGCGAAGTCGACGAATGGATAGCCTTCCAGCCCAACCAAATCAAATCCACCACCGACAACACAGGCGCTTTCGACAAAAACAGCAACGACATCCGCTTTAAAACATCCACTAAGGAAAAGTTCAGACCAATTACCGAAGCAGAACACAAACGCCTCACAGACGTATTAGTCAACAGTGGAATAGCCAAAGAGGTAATATACCTAAGCAACAAAGACATATTTTCAGTCTACGAAATACTCCACGACGAAAAAATATCCAGCGCCGACGGCGACGTTTACGGATTCGCCGCATCAGACGGAACAATATACCTCAACTCCGAACGCCTAAGCGCCAACACGCCAATACATGAGTTCGGTCACCTCTTCTGGGATATAATGCCAAAAGAAACAAAGAAAAAACTAACAGAATTACTGAAACAGACGGCAGAGTGGAAGCGGATAAAGAATCTTCCCGCGTACGCCCACCTAACAACAGACGATGCCATAGCCGATGAAGTATTCAACACGATACTCGGCAATTACGGCGAGAACAGCCAGCGCGTACAGGAGTTGATCGGCAAAGACATCACCCTTATGGCTCGCGTAATGAACGCTATTGACGAGTTTTGGGAGTGGCTAAAGTCTGTATTTGGCAACACAGACGCAAAGATTAATCAATTCGCTAAGCAGACGCTTGGCGAGTTGCTGTCCGGCAAGGATTTAAGCGCCGACACCTCCAACGTCAACAATTCCCGCCTGAATGCCAATCTCGAATTCGCCAATCAGAAAAACTACGATTTCGATGTAGATGGCCTCACTGAAGCCAACGCCCAAGAGATGAAAACTATCAAAGAGGCCGCACAAGCCAATGGAAAGTTTCTAAAAGCCCCCAACGGCAAGGACACGAATCTCAATGAGCGCCAATGGCTGCAAGTCCGTACAAAATCCTTCAAAAAATGGTTTGGCGATTGGGAAAAAGCCACAAGCAAGGCAAGCAAGGTTGTAGACGAGAACGGCGAACCGGAAGTCGTCTATTTTGGCGATAAAAATTTTTATGACACGCAAATCGACAGAAGGCGATGGAAATCAGACACGATGATGTTTTTCAGAAAATACTACCCTGACCTGTCAGAAATAGAAAAGCAGATAGACCTCCTCCATAAAAACAACAAAACGTGGGCAGATATAAACAAAAAGATTAAAGAATACGAAGCAAAAGGTATCTATAAATTACAATATAACGAGTATGACGACTACAAATCCCTAAAAGAAAGACTCGGAGGTTGGGCAGACGTAACAACAAAACATGCCGAACTTTTAACTATGGCTGACGAGACGAGAGGAAACTCCGGTTACGAAAAAGCCATCAAAGAAGGAGTCCTTCGTCCGTTTTTCCTCGACATCAAAAAACCCGCAAACGAACGAGGTTATGTTTACGGTAATGCCGAAATAAAACAATACGACGGCGCGATAGAAAAGTCCGCAAAAGGCAAATTAGTTGTTATCGACATGTACGGAAACCACAACCAAGTCAAATCCGCGACCGAAAACAACGGCAACTTCAACCAACGAAGCAACGACATCCGCTTCCTCTTCGTCGGCAAGAAAGGCGCCGCAGCGTTAGATAAAGCCGAAGGCAACAATTATTATGCAAGAATGAGCGGCCATATTCAAGAAGATATTGAAAGAGGATGGAGCAGCTGGAATTTCGGAGCGCATGGATTTGAAGGAACGAGAGAAGATTTAGAAAACGCCATTAAAGAAGCATCCCCAAAATATGATGAAGAAAACGCATCATTAATAAATGGATACGAAAAAGGCAACTTCGAGGATTATTATAACGATTACTACAAAGACAACTATTCAGGCGCAGATAAACCATGGAGTGAACTAAGCGACAGAAAAAGGCGTGACTACAAAGAGCAGTTTTCTGAATACGCAGAACATATTATAGATAACTACGACAAAGGCGAAAAATCATTGGATATTAGCGGATTTGAACTACCATATAGGGAAGCGAAAGAAGCATACGAAGCAGGAGAAATAAGAGAATTATACCCGAATTATTGGGTTTTGGTCGATACAAGTTTCGACGACGGTAATATTGCAGGAATAAAACTCAAATCAAAAAATATTGACGACGCAAAAATAGAGGCATTAGGTCCTAAAAACTCGCATAAATATTCCGGAGACGGTGTACGTATTGATACACAAGAAACAAAATTGGAATATAGCGAAGGCAATTTTACCGGAGCAATTCACGTATTCAGGGAAGCTAACACGCGCCTTGATAATAAAGCCATCGCCGCCCAAATGGAAAAATCCAACAAAGACTCCAAAACAATCAAACTCGCTACCGGCTGGGAACGCGGCGCCGACGGAAAATGGCGCTACGAAATACAGGACGTAAACATTGACAGGCTTTTAGATGAAGTTAAAAATTCAGCAGGCAAATACACTGACGATTCAATGCGGGCTTATACCTATCTTTCGGAATACATTGATGATGACATATTCAAGGCATACCCGGAACTAAAAAAAATAGACCTGTTAGTAGTCGTGCGCGACAATAACACGAATAGCGGAGTCTACGTTCCAGCTAAGGAAGGAATTTTAGCAGAAATACAAATACGTGCATCATCATTAGAAAACATTCGCCCACTTTTAGGACACGAGATCCAACACGCCGTTCAAGATATCGAGGGATTCGCCAGTGGAGGAAACCCATCTAACATGAGCGCTAAATACGGAACCAAAAAAGACATCCCGGAAGACGTAAGCAGGGGATTAAAACAAATAGAAGAGGAAAGAAGCGAGATATACAAAAACAACAAGGGGTACAAAGAACTTAGCGACCGGATTGACGGGATGCGAGAAAAAGAGTCTTACAAATACGACCCGGAGGAAAGCAAACTATTTTATGAATTGGTTAGAAAACTAAGAGAAGACTTCCCCGGAGTAAGAGACAGGTTGGCCAACATCCGTTTAAGAGAAATAAGCCTCAAAAAATCACTCGAAGAAGTAGTCTCAACCCCATACGAACAATACCGTAAACTTGCTGGCGAAGTCGAAGCCCGCAACGTCTCAAATCGTATGAACATGTCCCCCGAACAACGCCGCGCATCCATCGCCGCCGAAACCGAAGACATCTCCCGCGAAGACCAAATATTCATCAACCAAGCCTTCGACGGTGCACAAGTGTATTTGGACGAATCAAATAAAAACGATGATGATTTGTCGGATGTAAAAAATAACGTACTGGACGCATTCAACAAAGCTGTCAGTGGAGAATTCAAAGGAAAGTCTGTTCGGATTGGAAGTTTAACCAATGAAGGAAAGAAATATCTTAGTTCCTTATCAGGCCTTAATTTTAGAAATATAACGACTTTTGAATTGAATCCCTCTGATTTGGTGCATATTTACAATAATCATTTTGGTAAAAACGAGAAAGACCCAAACAACAATATCCCTTTAACAAATGCGGATATTAAAAACATTGTAGATGTCATTTATAGCCCTGACGATGTCGTTTATCTTGGAGAGGACAAAAAGACAAAGTTGAAATTATTTGCTTTTTTGAAAGCCAATTCAGACGGAACGTATAACTTAATGGAGGTTTATGGCAATTCAGGCGGAAAATTAACGGTTAAATCGTTTTATAATACAAAAAAAGGTATCGCACAGCGAGTTATGGAATTGAAGAATTCGAGTTCCCTACTCCCTACGTCCGAAACGTACTCTGGCGCATCCCTTTTGGGCGCAAAGATACCTGTTTTATTTAAGAATCCAAACGTTTCAGAAAAAAATATCTCCGAAGGCAACATTGACATATTGGGCTTGGCAAAGTCCTTGTCCGGCGATTCCGGAGTACGGATGCAGTTTGTCCCGAAGAAAGGCGCTGACGTATTCGACGTAGATGCCGCGACAGCCACTGAAGCCGAAATCGCCCGAGCCGAGATAGGCAAGAAGATGCGCGATGTATGGTTCAAGTTCAGGGAAAACTGGGAAGACATGCACCTCCCCATACGCACATTGCTTGACGAGTTGCGAAAGCTGGACGTCAAGATTTCATCAGCAGACAACATGTACCGAAACGTGACCGCCCTCGCCGGAAAGAACGACGCGCAATTTGAATTATTCAAAAACACAGTCGGCAAGCGCCTAACAGATTCAATCAAAACGATCATGGATAAGACCGGCAAGTCAGAGCGCGACGTCGAAAATTATGCAATACTGAAGCATGGACTCGAACGCAACGAACGGATGCGAAAAGAAGAGGTAGAGGAATATAGAGACAAGTTGCTATCAAAAATACCAGGCATTATCGAGGCTGCCAAAAAGGAAAAATTAACAAAAGCAAATGCCATTATATCAGAAAAAGCGCGGAATAAGCGCGTCGAAGTAATGAAAGAACTTGGACTTAAGTTTTTCGAGACATTAAGCGAAGCAGACAAAGCAGAAGTAAACAGGCGCGTTAAAGAGTACAGAGATGAATTACAAGCTAAAGTGGAAGCGGCTATATCCGCTTGGGAAGCAAAGCAAGCAGTCAAAGAAAAGATAAAAGTAAGCAACAAAGTAAGTATAAGGAAAGAAAACCTTAGAAATAAGGATTACGCAGGTGTGACAGCAGTCGTAAAAGAAATACAGAAATCCGACACCGTATTGCCCGTACCCGAAGCAGAAACAGCAGTCGGAGAGCAAATACAACAATTTGATGTTTCAATTCCTTCGAGGTACGATTATCAGGATAGACATTCAGGAGGTCTTAAAAGATGTTTCAGGAGTTTCAATTCCTTCGAGGTACGATTATAAGTAATTAAAGCGAATCGCATCCTTTGAGTCATTTGGTTTCAATTCCTTCGAGGTACGATTATCAGGCGGTCTGGGGACATAGAGAGGCCGAATAGATATGTTTCAATTCCTTCGAGGTACGATTATCAGTCCGGCAGGAGTAACATCGTGCGATGTTTTTTTGGTGTTTCAATTCCTTCGAGGTACGATTATCAGTTTAGCTCATTATATTGTCATACAATCGTCCCGCCATGTTTCAATTCCTTCGAGGTACGATTATCAGTTTTGGCGGACGAGGTCAATGGCGGTTTTGATTTGGTTTCAATTCCTTCGAGGTACGATTATCAGGACGGAGTTGATAAATCAAATCGAAACATAATTCGTTTCAATTCCTTCGAGGTACGATTATCAGGCGGGCGCGATTGTTGATGTCGCTGTTGGTTAGCTGTGTTTCAATTCCTTCGAGGTACGATTATCAGAAAGATTGAAGACTTTTTCGAGAACTACATAATGGTTTCAATTCCTTCGAGGTACGATTATCAGGACTATACCGCCAAGCGGGGCGAATTATGTCACTTTGTTTCAATTCCTTCGAGGTACGATTATCAGTAAAAACTGTGGGGCTGCCGCCATGTGTTAATATTGTTTCAATTCCTTCGAGGTACGATTATCAGCAAGCTCTATTGGGGTTTGGGGTGTATTGGTTTTGCAGTTTCAATTCCTTCGAGGTACGATTATCAGTTGGATAAACTACTTAGCAACCCCTTTCAGAATCGGTTTCAATTCCTTCGAGGTACGATTATCAGTCCTTTGTTATAAGCCTCGTGTTGAAGTTATTCAGTTTCAATTCCTTCGAGGTACGATTATCAGAATATACAGAAAGAATGACGATTCTGTTTTATGTCGTTTCAATTCCTTCGAGGTACGATTATCAGTTATTCTTTGCCCTTCTTTAAGCGATTCAATAGTGTTTCAATTCCTTCGAGGTACGATTATCAGTACTGTCTGATAGATGACGGCGTAAGGCTGTATGACGTTTCAATTCCTTCGAGGTACGATTATCAGTGGAAAATAGGAAATGTCGAGTACGGGTATCACGGTTTCAATTCCTTCGAGGTACGATTATCAGTACCGCTACGGCATGTCCTGCAAGGTCTGCCAAGTTTCAATTCCTTCGAGGTACGATTATCAGCTCCATGTTCATTGCAATAGAAATACTTGACTTTAAAGTTTCAATTCCTTCGAGGTACGATTATCAGAACGTCTATTTAACCTTGCCATATCAGTCATTAAAGTTTCAATTCCTTCGAGGTACGATTATCAGGAACCCCCCACCGGAGCGGCAAACAACCCCAAATGTTTCAATTCCTTCGAGGTACGATTATCAGCCCAAACGCGGCCAGACATTCCAGGAACAACACCATGTTTCAATTCCTTCGAGGTACGATTATCAGTCCAGATTGATTGAATGTCTGTTTGATTATTACTGTGGTTTCAATTCCTTCGAGGTACGATTATCAGTCCAGACCTACCCGGAACTACACCCCTTGCAGATTGTTTCAATTCCTTCGAGGTACGATTATCAGAAACTTCGTGCAAGGGCACTTGTCATAAACTCTACGTTTCAATTCCTTCGAGGTACGATTATCAGTTCGTGTTCTCAGAGGTTTTTAACTTTTTTTATCGTTTCAATTCCTTCGAGGTACGATTATCAGACAATCTAAGAAAGGCAATTAAATTACAAGAATGGCGTTTCAATTCCTTCGAGGTACGATTATCAGTCGTATCTGACACAAGTCTATGTCTTCCATTCGTCGGTTTCAATTCCTTCGAGGTACGATTATCAGTCTATATGTAGCGCTAAGGAACTGAGAATAACCGGAGTTTCAATTCCTTCGAGGTACGATTATCAGTCTCCTTCCTTTAATACTGTGCCGTCGGGCGCTTGGGTTTCAATTCCTTCGAGGTACGATTATCAGTTACGTATTTGAGTTCATGATAAATGGAGGAAAAACGTTTCAATTCCTTCGAGGTACGATTATCAGTCGCCTCGCTTGTAGAATCATACGCGCGCGATACGTAGTTTCAATTCCTTCGAGGTACGATTATCAGAAGCTGGCGCCGTGCCTGCAATGCAATCCGTTCCGGGTTTCAATTCCTTCGAGGTACGATTATCAGGACTACGCCCGAAACTATCCCTTAGTACTTCGATAGTTTCAATTCCTTCGAGGTACGATTATCAGTTTCAACCACGCTTTGTTTATGGCTGTTTTGTCCATGTTTCAATTCCTTCGAGGTACGATTATCAGCTAAGGATGATTCGATTGTCTGTGAACACAAAATTTGGTTTCAATTCCTTCGAGGTACGATTATCAGGTGCGCAACCTCTAAGTTAAACGTCGTGAGAGCGCCGTTTCAATTCCTTCGAGGTACGATTATCAGGGGCGAAAGGGCGAAGGGGCGATGAGTTTGGCGAAGGTTTCAATTCCTTCGAGGTACGATTATCAGCGCAAAAAAAACGATTATGGATAATTTATTAAATGTTTCAATTCCTTCGAGGTACGATTATCAGCGAAACGCACCGCCAATTTCTTCTAAAAGAGGCAGGTTTCAATTCCTTCGAGGTACGATTATCAGCACGCACACGTCCGTCTTCTTGCAGGTAACTCAGTAGTTTCAATTCCTTCGAGGTACGATTATCAGTATTGCATAAAGGCGATATGAAACTTGTTTGCGAGTTTCAATTCCTTCGAGGTACGATTATCAGTTTCGTCATATTCATCCGCTCCGGTTGTGATCGCGTTTCAATTCCTTCGAGGTACGATTATCAGCATCGCGCATACGGATTCGGTTCGGATCATCCCTGTTTCAATTCCTTCGAGGTACGATTATCAGCAAAACGCAAGAAATCTATTTCTTGCGTTTGCGAGGTTTCAATTCCTTCGAGGTACGATTATCAGGCATGATTGATGTGAACTCGGTCACGTTGAGTGTGTTTCAATTCCTTCGAGGTACGATTATCAGTGAATGAATGGGGATTCTTACGCCATTATTGCGGGGTTTCAATTCCTTCGAGGTACGATTATCAGTCTTCGGTTATTTTGAAGGTTAAGAAGGGGTCGGTTGTTTCAATTCCTTCGAGGTACGATTATCAGAATACACCCTAAACACCCGCTGCAAATGGGACTGGGTTTCAATTCCTTCGAGGTACGATTATCAGGAGCGAAAGTACGCCGAAACAGCATCCGGCAATGGTTTCAATTCCTTCGAGGTACGATTATCAGTCCATATTTTTATTTTTGAATTAATAATCATATCTTGTTTCAATTCCTTCGAGGTACGATTATCAGTTACAAATCGTTCCTGATAAGTAACGCTGCCGAATAGTTTCAATTCCTTCGAGGTACGATTATCAGCCGCAAGGCGTAATATTTCGATGAAGCCCAATAAAGTTTCAATTCCTTCGAGGTACGATTATCAGCTGCTGGCATCCAAAAATAGCAGTTTGCGCCCAAAATGTTTCAATTCCTTCGAGGTACGATTATCAGGAAACCTTTACGTGCGCTGTTTTTGCCCCCATTCCTTGTTTCAATTCCTTCGAGGTACGATTATCAGTCAATTTTGGGCGAACGTCTTCCATTTTAGATATGTTTCAATTCCTTCGAGGTACGATTATCAGCCACTTGATTTACTGCCTTTTCCTGGATTACCAAGTTTCAATTCCTTCGAGGTACGATTATCAGGGAACATGGTTTTCTATTTGGAATTATAAGTGTAAGTTTCAATTCCTTCGAGGTACGATTATCAGAAATATTTCGTTTGTTAAATAGTGTAAAAACGTTGTTTCAATTCCTTCGAGGTACGATT
>JGI24702J35022_10001288_pt1 | contig 15618 bp, 8 predicted proteins | sample TergutTh196P4_FD_35022 | JGI IMG/M metagenome (IMG submission 35022)
ACAGGCTCAGCAACTTCGCCTGTAGATATTATGGTGTACGAAGTTATAAGTGTATCGCTCTGTCTCATATCGCTCTTAACTGCTATTGCCTTAAGTGTGATAACAGTACCCACAGGATTATCCAAGATGATTGGAACATCAGGGTATATCGGACTGGAAGTTGTTGGCGTGGGTGGCTCAGTATTGTTACCACGGGTATAGTGAATCGTTGCTCCTGAGGTTGTAGTGCTAAGAGTTATTCCCATAGTACCGAATGGCACTTGACCTGCAGGCGGATCAGCCTTAGGCGTAGCAACAGCAAGGATAGTATATTCGGTTGTTAATATATCGCTGTCGCTCCAACCTGGCTTAACAGCTATAGCTCTTATGATTGTATCATCGTTAATAGTGATCTTGTTCGTGTCTGTATAATTTATTGTACCAACGGTATCAGGAATAGGATCAGAGTCGTCTGTAGTGTACCAAATCTCTGCATCCTGTGTTGTACTACTAAGTGTTACTTCTGTGCCGATTGTCACTCCACCTCCGGACGGACTTGCCGTAGGCGTAGCAACTGTGTTAATGGGAAGAATGATATACGCAACTCCTAATATATCGCTGTCAACCATGTCGTCCTTAACCGCTATTGCTTTAAGCGTGATAGAGCCGAGCTTCATGTCCAATACAATTTGTCCTGAATATAGAGAACTTGAAGCAGTTGGAGTAGTTCCGTCAGTGGTATAATAGATATTTGCTCCGGCAGTAGTAGTGCTAAGAGTTACTGGTGTACCGTATGTTACTGTGCTTCCGGACAAACTTGCAGCAGGCTTGGCAGCTTTGGCTGTATATATAATTTCTGATATATTGCTGTCGGTCATGCCTTCCTTAACTGCTATTGCCTTAATAATTGTATCAGCAGTAATAAGTATAGGCGTAGTATATTTTGTGCCGACATTTTTCGCAGGAGTGACACCATTAGTAGTGTACCGAATCTCAGCCCCGGCGGTAGTAGTGCTAAGTGTTATAGTAGTACCGCTTATAACTATTCCTCCGGAGGGAGTTGCGTTAGGCTTAGCAACTTCGCCTAATGGAAGAATGATATATTCAGCTTGTAATATATTGCTGATTATGCCGTCCTTAATAGCTATTGCTCTAAGCGTGACAGAGCCAAAATTCATGTCCAATACAATTTGTCCTGAATATAGAGAACTTGAAGCAGTTGGAGTAGTTCCGTCAGTAGTATAATAGATATTTGCTCCGGCAGTAGTAGTGCTAAGTGTTACTGCCGTACCATAGTTCACTTCTCCATTTCCAGGACTTGCAGTAGGCTTGGCAGCTTTGGCTGTATATGTAATTTCTGATATATTACTATCGGTCATACCTTCCTTAACTGCTATTGCCTTGATAATTGTATCAACAGTAATAAGTATAGGCGTAGTATATTTTGTGCCGACATTTTTTGCAGGAGTGACGCCATTAGTAGTGTACCAAATCTCTGCCCCGGCAGTAGTAGTGCTGAGTTCTACAGTCGTACCGCTTATAATTACTCCTTCGGAGGGAGCTGCCGTAGGCTTAGTAACTGTGCCTACTGGAATGACTGTATACGCAGCTACTAATATATCGCTGTTTTCTATACCGGCTTTAATGGCAATCGCCTTAAGTGTGACAGAGCCCAGAGTATTCAAAGTGAATGGACTTGTGTATAGCGTACAGGAACTGTTTGGATCGCTTCCGTCAAGAGTATAACGAATTTCAGCACCTGTGGTAGCAGTATTAAGGGTTATTGTTGTGCCGTATGGCACTTCACCTTCAGGCACATTTACTTCAGGTTTGTCAACTGCAAGGATGTTATATTCAGCTTCTAATAATAAGCTGTCGTACATACCGCTCATAATGGCAATTGCTTTAAGTGTGGTAATGCCCAAAGCGCTTATGGTAATTGATCCTGTGTATTTCGTGCTTGTACTGCTTGGCTCGCTTCCGTCAAGCGTATAATAAATCGCAGCTCCCGCAGTTGTTGTAAACAGAGTTATGTTTTGTGGACCTGTATAGGTTCCTGCCCCGGGAATAGCCTCCGGCGTGGCAGCGCCGCCAATAATATTAAGTGTAATGGGGATACTATTATACCGTGCATTGACAGTTACTTGTCCGTCTCCGGTTGCATACACTGTTCCGCCTCTGTAATCAGAAAAGGCTGTTACAGATATGTTATAGTATCCCATAGGTACTTTGACAAGAACAGGCTGCGTGCCTGTGGATTCATGGGTAAAAGTTTTCGGTCCCTCAATATCTATTTTGTATTGAATGGTTGCAGGCAAAGACTTTTGTCCAAAATTTATTTCAAGAGTCATCTCGTCCGAATCTTCAACAACATTAGAACAGCTTGTCATAGCAAAAATAATAAGACTTACTAATAAAACAATCTTAGTTTTCATAATACGATCTCCTTAAATTTTGATATAGGGGGATGATAATGATTAATGTATAATGTCGTAGGGGGCAAAAAATTTTTTGCCCGTACATAATGATTAATAATTTTATAATGCTTGGGTTGAAGGGTAAAAGTTTATGGGTTAGTTGAGCGCGGTCTCTCTCTCTCTCTCTCTCTCTCTCTCTCTTATGCGGAACAGGGTTTTCATAAAAATTTTTTCCTTTTATATAATGTTTTTATGTTTTATAATGTTTTTGCGGGCGGCAGGTTGCCGCCCCTACGAGTATCATAAAATTTTATTGTTAAAAATAACATGTGTAGAATAAATTTTTTATAAAAATGTAGTTGCTCTGAGTCTCCCTCTTTGAGAAATCTTCAAACGGCAGACAGTCTATGCAAATTTAGCTTATTTATCGAATCGCAGCATCTCTGCTAATTGCAAAAAATATTCCTTACTCCAAATTTCTATTTCTGAGGGATTTTTCAAAAATGGACTAACATCATTCTTAACTGCCTGAATATTTGTTTTTTCAATTCGTTCTTTCAGCATTGTTTTGAAAATATCGGGCGTAAATTCTTTTTCACTTAAACCGTTTATTTGTTCTGTTCTTCTTTGTAAATGACTGAAATTCAACGCTATACTATTTCGCACATACCACTCAAAATCGTACCAATCACGCCCTTTTACACGATTTTGCCAATTCCGAAAAAGGAAAGCGTGCATTTTCCCCGCATACAAATCCGGCAAAACATAACAGCGCGTCATGAACGAAAACGGCAACAAAAGCAACTTGTATTCAGTTTCAAAGCCAGACGGAGGCTGCGTGTCTACTTCAATTTTTATCTTAATTTGTTTTTCAGTTGTGAATTGCAAATTATAAATTTCGGTATTCTCTTTCAAAAAAGCCGATTCAATATTTCTTTTACCCCGTTTCTCTTTTTTACTTATAACAATTTCTTTTCCAAGCGCACGAAATTCGGCAATTATTGGCTCAAAATAGTTTTCCAATGCAAAATTTTTATCTGCCTGTAAAAGCGAAAAATCTATATCTTCCGAAAAACGCTGCAAGCCATAAAAAATCCGCAGACAAGTGCCGCCATAAAACGCCGCCCGGTCAAAAAAACCGCCGCGATACAATCCTGCAAGCGCAATTTGCTGCATTACTTCATGTGTAGCATTCGTCAAATCGTCCTTTGTAGCAATTTGATAGCGTGAGAGCATTTGGTCGAAAACGGTGTTGTCCATATCTTTCCATTTGATTTTTTGAATTTCGATGAAAAGTTATTCCAAAAACTTTAAAAATTGCTTCAATTCATTTTTCTTCTTCCCAACTTCAATACATTGGCTTACAATATTTTTATCTAAATTCTTTGCCGCATCAAAATCTATTCGTAAGTTTTCAGTCAGATAATTTTGCATTGCCCACACCGATTGCAAACGTAAATTCGGCGTAACAATAATCATATCGCAAACAGCTTTGGTCGGTTCGGCAATCAAAAAAGCATATTGATTTTCAACAATTTCCTGCCGTAATCCAATACTGAAATAATCTGCCGAAACTGTTTTGTATTCAAAATTTCCAACCGGAGTTGAAAAAACCTTTGCCCGCTTAGTTGTCATCGAACGTACCGTGTAAACCCTTTCAGGTATCATTTTGTAACGCGCCAGAGCCGTTTCAAGCGAAACATACGAAACGCCATATAAATGATTGGCTATCAATTCTTTTGAAATAACGGTTTTTTTACTAACATACAAATCTTTCTTCAAACGAACAAGCGCACCGCTCTTCTCCAAAGCGGAAATCTTGTTTTTCGGATATTTCAGATTGCTCAATAATGCCTTCAAAACAGCGCTATTGACAGGAATATTATTTAACGAATTTAATATCTCCATTCTTCCCTGTTTCTCTATAAAAAATGAAAGTTCTTGCAAAAAGTAATTTTTACATAGATAGTTGATTTATTTTCCACTTCCTATGCAAAAACTGCAACAATTTTTTTCAACGAAATAATCTTTTTAGTATGAAATAATCTTTTTAGTATATTGTTCATAAACCATTCCTGTGGAACAAAATCTTTGATACATATAATCAGGATTGTAGTTTGCATAAATATATTCACTAATAAAATACCCCTGACTGAAAAGAAGGGGTTATATTTATTAATACATAACTTCTACAAAAAGGCGACACGCTACAGGAGTTTTTTGCGACATTACCCAAAAAAAGATGGATACAAAAGTTTGATAACTTTCTGCTATCTACTAATTATAAAAACACGCCAAGTCTTAATATTAGCTTTAAATTATTATAAGGATTTGACTGATAACTGATTCTATAATACTGAGCAGAAAAATCCGTAAAAAAACAATCAGTCCAGAAATATCTGACTGTAGCTCCTGTGATGAATGAAAAATCATAGCTTGTAGTTTCATATTTTTCACCAAAAAGTTTTCTGCTATATTTTGAGTAAGATAATCCCGGATCAATATTTAAGATCAATTGCGTTTTAGGAAATACAGAATCAAGTGATATGGGATAGTTCAATCCTGCATGAAATCCTCCTATTAAATAAGATTGATCATATAAAAATCTTGTATCAACACGATCTTTTGCTAAAGAATATTGAGCATATGAAAACTGCACATCAACGCCCAATGATGAGATGAAAGGAATATCCCTCACCGGTTTTATAACAGCAAGCGGAAATGAAATATATAGATTTAACCCTTTATATGAATTATTAAGTTTATTTGACCAAGAAGCTAATGGAATATTATATTCCCATCCTAAACCTATCACAAAATACATTTTAAAATATTCACCGGCACTATCCTTTTCTACATCCTTTGAGGAATCGGTAGCAACATCCTCTTCAATAGACTCATCCTTTGAAGAACTGGCAGCAACATCTCCTTCTTCAATAGACTCATCCTTAGGCAAATCGGAAGCGACATCTTTTATAATATCTTCTTTTTTAATAGTTAATGCCAACCAGCCCGTATTCCCGCCTTCCTGTTTTAATTTATTTAAAGTTGTTATGCGATACTTATATATGCCCGGAGTGAGATTCCCAACATCAATTGAATTATCTTTTGTCTCTCTTTTTATGACAGTATTATTATCCGAATCAACTATCTCAACAATATACCCTCCGGCTCCATATACCGGTTCCCATTTAATAACACTATTGGAATCCCCATATATTCTACCGAATATAAAAAGCATAAACAAAAATGCAATTAAGAGTAAACCTTTACTATTTAACATATATCACTTCCGGCGCTTCTATCTTTGGTGCGGAAATATTTTCATTCGCCCTTATAATAAAAGAACTCATTTCAGACTCGCTAACAGTAATCAATCTCCCCTTATCTATTCTCTTTGCTCTGACTAACCATTTTACTTCACCCTGATTGAATATAGAAAAATTACTCAACGAAACATCTGTTCTCTTGCTATTCAGCACAAAGACAGGTTTATTCTTCCCTCTAATACTCTGAAAGAATTCAATCTCATATGAATTTGCACCCTCTACACCATTCCATCTGCAATTTATTGAATCAATATTATCGAGATTAATAATATCAGTATTTTTAGGATATATCAATGTCATTTTCTTTATAGAATCAACAATAGTAAAATATGCTGTTTTACCCGATAGAACAGGCTCTCCCGATTTATCAACTATTGCTGCCCTCCAATAATATTTGCCTTTAGGCGGGATTTTTATTTGAGCATTCATCTTTTCTGTTTTAATTGAATGAATAGTATTTTTAAAATCCTGATCTGATGACAATTCAAAGAAGTAGTTCCATGCATTAGCATTATCTCTCCATGTAAATTTTAAAGAGTCGTATAGGTCGGTTACAGTTGAACCGTTTTCAGGATACAGATAGATAACAGGCTGCGGAGTTATAACATCAAATGTTGTAATGTCCGATGCTACAATTGTATTGTCATCATAAATTGCCGAGACTTTAAAAAAATACCTGCCTTCAGGTAGTATATCTGCATTATAAGCAGTTAATCTTGTAGTAGAAGTTTGAAGTATATTTTTAAAATCTTTGTCACTTGAAATATCTACCTTATAGCTTTTAATCCCTTTATTACCCTCCCAGTTAAAATTCATTTTATCGGAAAATTTTGATACCTTCATATTGTCGTCATTAAGCAACTTTGGTTTTACATGAACAGTAGAAACCGCTTTTAAATTGAAAGCTCCTGAAATTTTCGGATCAAATAGTATGGTAAAACTTTCCGGATAGTTATATATTACATTCCACATTACATTCCCTGATTTAAGATTAGGAATATTTGCAGAGTTAATATCACATCTTGTATTGCTGTCTGAATTTTGAGGAGCCCGATCTTGTGAAAAGTAGAAGTCATAACCAAGTACAAAATCAGATTTAGTCCATTTAAAATTTACCATTTCATTTTCTGCAATCTCTATTACATCATTCTTTTTAGGAAAAATTATCTCCGGCTGCTTATCCGATAGTACGGTAAATTTTCTTGTTTGAGACATTTCTTTTGATGCTACTACTCTCCAGTAGTAATCTCCCGGTGCAATATCAATACTATATGTCTTGAGTTTTGTAGTCCCCGTATGCTTAATATTTTTAAAATCAGGATCTAATGCCACTTGAATTGTTTCAGCGCCCGATAAATTGCTGCTCCATTTAAAATTAATAGCATCTATGTTTTTGCATATTACAAAATATTTATTATTTGAGGGTGATTCCGGTATTATCGGCAACTCTTGCACCTCAATTTTCTCATCTGTAATATTAGCCGAAACACTGCTATTAATCTTTGTGATCTCACCTTTTTTATTTATTACAGCTTCACCGGATGAGACATCTATGCCAACCCTATCGCCTTTTTTCTTTACGGTGAAGTCCCCTTTATCTGCGGATATGGATACATTCTTAGTATTTATAGTTATATTATTAGATGAATCACCCTTTACCGAAATTGAGCCTTGATCAAAATTAACCTTAATACCCTTTTTGTCGTACACAATTATAATCATTGTTTCTTCATCTATAGATATTTCTCCACCGTCATTAAATTGCAGACAAGCGGCTGAATCCGTAACTGTTCTTATTGTGTCATAATTAAAAAAAGGTGAGCTCTTTGAAATGCCTTCCCATATTACATACTCGGCATATTTTCTTTCAACAACATTCTTCTTAATGAAAAGCGTCCCTATGGCATCTTCATCACCTCTATGAATCTTACCTGTAAGCTCTCTATAAAGAAAGTATGATGATACAAGTATTACGGCAAGACAGATGACAATTAGCAATGATACTTTATTCAATGATTTCATATTTTACTTCATTTTCTTCATCATGAGAATCTGTTTTAGCTGCGGGAGGCTTAATTCCAAGAAACTTTCTCAAAGCCAAAATATTCTTAGGACAATTCGGATCATCCTTTCTTCCAAGTACCGCATATATCTGTTGAGAATTATTCTTCCCCTTAACCTTTACCTTTTTCATAGGCGCAACATTAAAAATTCCTTTTACAGTATTATACGAATCTGCTGATATTAGTATATCCGTACCAAATGGTTTATTTAGCGCTTCAATCCTTGAAGCAAAATTTACCGTATCGCCAATAACCGTGTACTCCATCCTGTCTTCAGATCCGATTTGACCTGCAACAACAGGACCTGTATTTATACCGCATCCGATATTAATTATAGGTTTTTTTAAGCTGCCGCGGCCTTTATTAAATTTTAACAAAACCTCTCTCATCAAAAGAGCGCTGTTTACGGCATTCTCAGTATCATTCCCGCGTGATACGGGTACACCCCAAACAGCCATTATGGCATCGCCGATAAATTTATCCACCGAGCCATTGGTATCATTTACACATTTCACCATTAAAGTCATATACTCATTTAAAAAATCTACAACCTCGTCCGGTTGAAGCTTTTCGGACATTGCAGTAAATGATCTTATATCAGAGAAAAATACGGCAACTTTTTTTATTTCTCCTCCGAGTTTGAGATCACCCTTTAATGCAAGCTCCGCAACCTCTTTGTTCACAAACTTGCTAAAGGCATCTTTAATTTTTTCCCTCTCTGCAAGTCCATGCGCCATATTTGTAAATGATACGCTAAGCCTGCCGATTTCATCTCTTGTTGTTTCAGGTACAACAACCGAAAAGTCACCGCCCTGAATCATACTTGCAGCAGACACCAATCTTCTTATGGGATTTGTTAATGATTTAGAAAAAATGAGTATAAAAATAACTGCAAACGCCAGTGAAATCAATGTTATATAGAATATAATTCTTAAAATCTTATATACGGAACCAAATGCCACACTCTCCTCAACTATTGATATAACTGCAGAATCGCCAAATTCAAGGCGATGAAAGGCGGCTAAGTAGCGATCACCCTTTTCATCCGTATAGAATGTCTGGCCATTCGGGTTAGAATTTGCCATCATCATCTCTACAATTTTAAGCGATGATAGATTCACCTTAGATCTTGCAATTGACGAATCATAATGTCCTATTACATCACCCGAACTATTTACAATGAAACTCTTAATTACGCCTGGTGAACTTATAATCTCGGTTATTTTATCCATAGATAACATGATTAATAATATACGTTCTGTGCTATAGGCATCCCCGAAGGGCACTGCAAGTCCGATTAATGGCTCTTTAAAATAAGCAGAAAAATTTAAAACAACAGTATCGCCTTTAAATACCCTATCAAAGCTATTTTTTTCAGCCTTGATACTATCTATGATAGAACTTTCTTCTAATAGCGAATCCCTGCTCTTAAAAAAAGCATTGGGATTATTCTCACCCTTTTTGAAAACTGCGACACATACTATATCAGGTTCAAGTTTAAAGAGCAAATCATCTATGGTATTTTTTATATCTTCATTTTTAGAATTCATTTTAGAATTCACTTTAGAATCCTCTTTAAAATCCATAATAATAAACGCCATGCGGGTTTTGTCGATTATACTCAAAAGGTCCGAATCTATCTTTTTTGAGATAAGTGTTGAGTAGCTTAAGGTATCCCCCATAGCTTTGACCTGATTATCTTCACGGAAGAAATACGATGATATTAAGGCAACAGCTAAGAGTGAAATAATCACTATAAATGATGTAATTGTAATTATCTTAAAACCTATTGGGATAAATAGCTTCTTCTTATCCGATTTAACATCTTCTTTGTTAGAGCTATCTCTACTCATATCTTTCCTTCCGGACTTATCTTTTTTTAAAAACTATCATTACTATAATGAAAAATAAACTCACTGTGTTTTAGCTAAACGAAAACCTAAATCATCCGAATGACCATCGCTATAACTATCAATGTCTACATTATATTTTTTCCCAATTTGCAATTCATCAACTCTATCTTTATAACTGCCGCCGCGTTTTGTACAAACAGGCAAATTGCCGTCAAAACAGAATTCCCAAACATTACCGCTCATGTGATAAAGCCCCAGTTGATTTTGCTTATCACTACTTCCATCTGCTTTATCTAGATTTGCTCCGGTAGATACCCAAGAAAAACTATCCCAATAGTATCCATAAACTGCAACTAAATCATTATAATATTTACCGGCAGGAATATTTTTTGATGCTACATTTGCTGTTTCGGTATAGATAGCCTTTGCACCGCTTAAATAGTTCCCCGGAGACCAATAGTAGCCCGGCGTCAATGATGATAAACTATTATTATGAGTATCGGAAATATAATCATCTCCAAGAAAATCTCCTTCCGAGGGATCACTAACCGGTGCAACAGTATTACTTATATACCTTGCCGCATACTCCCATTCAATATCTGTGGGTAAGCGATATCCTTTCTTATTAAAATCTATACTATATATAGTACATCCAATCCATGAGTACTCTGTAATTCCTGCATATACTATATTACTTTCATCACCATCAATCATCTCTGTAAGCCAATTGCAGAACATTATTGCGCCATACAACGTTGCATTTACTACAGGATAATCTTCACGTCCCGGCTGAATTTCAAATTTGCCATTGGAAAAACCGATTTCACTGCCGGAAAAAACTATAAGTATTTTGCCTCCATATATAGCATTCGTACTATTAACTCTATTTAAGGTTGAATAAACAGCGCTTCTCAACTTGTCATTATCATATGCCCACTGAAACACACCTATAAATACTCTATTTGTTACAGCAGTCTCAGACATAAAAAAATTTTTACTGATTGTTTCAGTACCTTCATCCTTAGATCCAAATGGGAAAGTAACAGGTTCTTTATTAGCATATATAAAATTTAAATTATCAAAATCAGAATTACAACGTCCGGGTATTAGTTCACCTATTTCATCAGAATTTACATCGCGGAACTTCGGCTCCACAAAAGGCGACAGCTTCCACTGTGCATAAAGAGTTACATCGGATTCATCCATAATAAACGTACTCTTTGTATCTAATATATCCGTTGTCGGAACCTGACCTGATTTTGTAGCCCAGCCCACAAAAAAATACCCAAAATTGGAAAATTTGTCAGATGAAAACAAAAGTTTTACTTCATCACCTTTATAATATTTATCAGGATCATTTGGGGTCTCACCGGTTCCGCCATTAAGATTATATGTAACAAAATAGACTTTCGAATCATCTACAGCATCGGATATTTCATTAAATAAATCATTCTTTTGGCATGATTGGCAGAAGAGGATACATAAAAGGATAATTATAAAAAATGGAATTAATGTCGGTTTTATTATCTTTTTTAAAATGGACTTCATATTATACCCTCCATATTAAAAGAATTATAATTCTATTACAATATAATGCAATATAATGCAAGCATTTTCTTTTTTTTTGATATACCAATTTATACTAATTAATAAATTTTTTGACAAAAACTCGTCGGACTTTTGTGTTAATTCAACACATTTTTCGTTTGACTTTTGTGTCTGCTTTTACCATAATAATAACAAGGTAATATCTATGGAAATGAAAAGATTTGCAATCAGTCAACTTATTGAATGGAAAGAAAAAAAAGAAAAAAAGCCGTTAATTATCCGAGGCGCAAGGCAGGTAGGTAAAACATGGATAATGAAAGAGTTTGGCAAACATCATTACAAAAAGTATGTGTATGTCAATTTTGAGGATGATCCGAAAATTGAACGCCTGTTTTTGCTCGACTTGAATACAGAAAGACTTATAGAAGGTTTGAGCGTACACTCAGGCGTATCCATTGATGAGGATACTCTAATCATATTCGATGAAGTACAGGCAGTTCCAAAGGCTCTGACCAGCTTAAAATACTTCAACGAAAATGCACCGCAATATCAGATCGTCGCTGCAGGTTCTCTCCTCGGTATAGCTTTACATCAAGGTACATCATTTCCTGTAGGCAAAGTAGAGTTTATGGATTTGCATCCTCTTTCATTTTCGGAATTTTTATGCGCCATAAACTATGAACGATATGCCGCTATCTTGAAATCCGGAGACTTAAGTTTAATAGAGACTTTGAAACCGGAGCTCACAGATCTCTTAAAAAAATATATGTTTGTTGGAGGTATGCCGGAAGCTGTAGCGCAATATAGCTCAAGTAAAGATTATATCAAGGTTCGGGAAATTCAAAGCGATATATTGAAAGCTTACGAAAATGATTTTTCCAAACATGCTCCAAACAATATTGTTCCGCGAATCCGTATGCTTTGGCAATCCGTTCCAAGGCAGCTCGCAAAAGAAAACCGAAAGTTCATTTATAGCCTTATTAAAGAAGGAGCGCGGGCGCGGGAATACGAACTGGCTTTAATGTGGCTTGTCGATTGCGGACTTATACACAAAGTCAACCGAGTTTCAGCAGGAAATCTTCCATTAAAAGCGTATGAGGATATGAACGCTTTTAAGTTATTTATGCTCGATACGGGATTGCTGTGCGCTTTGAGCGAAATCGAAGCAAATGCGCTTATTGACGGTGACAAACTATTTACAGACTATAAAGGTGCAATTACCGAACAATTCGTTTTGCAGCAGTTGATCAATACCGAAATCATGCCATTCTATTGGAGCAATGAAATGTCGAGCGGCGAGGTTGATTTTGTATTTCAAGCAGACTCAAAAGTCATTCCTTTGGAAGTCAAAGCTGCCGAAAATCTACAAGCGAAAAGCCTGAAATTTTTTACAGAAAAATATAAAATCGAAAAAGCGGTACGGACTTCCCTTTCCGATTACCGGCGCGAAACATGGCTCGTAAACCTGCCGTTGTTTATGATAGAACATATCAAAAAATATTTTTAACCATGAAAACATGCATGTGCGATTTTTGGCATATATACTGAGTATTTATTTAAATATATTGGGTGATAGACTATACAGGAATCCCTTGGTGAAACTACCAAGACCTGAATTTATAGTCTTGTATAGGTTTGAGCTATGAAGAAATAAAAAAGAAAATAGAAAATTATTATCCTGTCAAGGATTATTATCCTGTTAAGGAAACGTCGAAGAAAAATTCCCGCAGGAAAAATTAGAGGAAACAAAAAATCTAAAAGCCCCGCATTTATACCAAATTAAAATTTTCTTCCGAACACGACCGGGCCTTGCCATGGGCTTTCGTTATTCATGGCCTTCAACCTTTGTCCTAACAATGTAAAACGCAGTGAGGTAGTAAACCCCACTGCGTGAATAAATACCGTATGCGCTAATCTTTGAACCGTTTATGACACAATAGTATTAAGGACTCACTGTCCCAGGGTAGCGTCGGTACCTCCGTCGCCACCGAGAGGGGAAGCAATAATAGTAGGACCGTACATTATCTCATAAGCCCCACCGTACACGGCTGTTCCTCCATTGCTTGTATAGAGATAGAGAGACGCACTGTTTACATTCCATGCTGTGTTCTTAAGATCTCCATGCATCGATTCGTTACCGTAAATAATACCGCCGCTCATAGTGAAGGTTCCGCCACTTACATACACACCGCCGCCTTCATAGCTTGCACTGTTACCTTCTATACTTCCGCCGTTCATGGTAAAGGTTCCTCCGTATACATACACACCGCCGCCAGAGTATGCACTATTACCTTCTATAGTTCCGCCGCTCATAGTAAAGGTTCCCTCGGCGGATACAGACACACCGCCACCAGTATTTGCGCTGATAGTTCCGCTGCTCATGGTAAAGGTTGCATTGTTGATTACAGACACACCGACACCATTATTACCTTCTATAGTTCCGCCGCTCATGGCAAAGGTTGCATTGGCGCCATTCACAATCACAGCGCGGTAACTAAGGCCAGGGATGTTGTTATCTTTTATATTTCCGCCGCTCATGGTAAAGGTTGAATTGTCGCCTACACGCACACACTCGTAGCCGTTGTTGTTACCTATAGTACCGCCGTTCATGGTAAATGTTGCGGGGGTATATTCTGAGTTGGCGGTATATAAATACACCCCCCCGCCAGAGTCGCTGTTGTTATCTTTTATATTTCCGCCGTTCATGGTAAAGGTTCCACACCATAAAAACACTCCGCCACCGCCCCAAGAACCTGTTGAGATGTTTCTTTCTATATTTCCGCTGTTCATGGTAAAGGTTGCATTATTGTCCACATACACACCGCCACCACCACCAGTAGGGTAGGAGGTAGTATAGCTGTTTCCTTCTATACTTCCACCGTTCATGGTGAAGGTTCCGCCGCTTGCTACATACACACCGCCACCACCGTAGACGGAGTTGGAGGAGGAACTATAGTTGTTGCTTGTAATTATCGCATTGACATACAACTCAAGAGTTCCGCCGCTGACTCTAATAAGAGAGGCAGTATTTGGATTTATTCCTTTAAGAGTCAAAGTTCCTGATGATGCGCCTCCATTTGATGATGAGTCTCCAATTCTAAGAGTTACTCCGCTGCTTATAGTTAAAAGACTTCCGGTTGATCCAAGCTGTATCTCATTAGCGCCGTCGCTAACTAAGTTGATTGTCTTTGTTCCTGATATGCTAATAGGAGCCTGGTTTGGTATATTCTCAAGCACCGTAACAGTTGCAGTGCCGCTTGTTATGCTGTCAAACGCTTCTTGAAGTGTGTTCCAATATGTATCTGTACCGCCGATACTTACTTTTGCTACAGGTTGTTGTATAGTTACAGTAATCTCATTGCTTTTAACTGTAGTTGTCTTGGTGCCACCGTCACCATTGTCCGGTATAGTATTAGTAATCTCCACATAATAGTAAGTTGTTCCGGCAGTCATAATGGCGGGAGTGTAGCCGGCTTTGATTTCACCGGTAATCATTTCCCAATTGGAAGTACTACTAATTTTTTTATACCATTGGTACGAAAGAGTCCCGCCATCAGGTACGGAAGCTATAACCGTCAAAGTTAATGAATCATAAACAGTGCAGGTTATATTCTGGAGTTCAATGAAAGTCGGAGTCTGAGCGTGAATCTGATCAACTACAGTTACTGTGGCAGTTCCATATATTGAACTTTTATTTACAGATTCCGCCTTAACCGTTAATGTGGGAGCTGTTTCGTTTAAATCTACTGTTAAATCACCTGTTGATGTGTTAATCATAGTAGCGCCCGATTGTTGACCTGATACTGACCACTTATATGAATCATGAATCCTGTCGCTGCTGTTCACTAAACTGCCATAGAATGTATTGGCATTAAAAGAATAACTTCTGCCTTTCGGAATAGATACTTCCGATGGAAGTACATTGATCTTGATGTCATAGTTCCCTGCTCTGTACATGGTAATCACAACATGGTTCTGTCCGGGTCTTGCAGCAACGCGATTAGTGCCATAGGCGTATAATTCATTGTCCGAATAGGCTGTTATCTCTATAGTCCAGTCTCCGGGAGTAACATTAAAGGTGATCATTGAGTCTGAGCCCAAAGCTTTTTCGCTTATTTCACCTGATGAGCTTTTGAGACTTATCTCATAGCTAAGCGAACCAAGTTCATTATCGTTCGGCGGCCAATTTGTCAACGCTGATGCCGAATAACTGTTTGAACTACCGCCAAAATGCAGGGTCAATGTTGCCTCGTTTTCATTAGAACTATAGCAACCTGTAATAATGAATGCCAAAAAGATTACTAATATAGAAATTTTAGATTTCATATTGAGATCTCCTTAAGTTTTGATGTAAGTGTTAAAATAAAGGTTGGTAGAATTGCTTTTCTAATTTGAAGAATTAAATATAAATTAAATAGGGAATGACTAA
>JGI24702J35022_10001289_pt1 | contig 15616 bp, 18 predicted proteins | sample TergutTh196P4_FD_35022 | JGI IMG/M metagenome (IMG submission 35022)
TTCAGTTGGTGTACGACAAGGACGAAGACAAAGCCCTCGCCGATGGTTTTTATTTCACCATATCCTATCCCGGACTGAGTGGGGAAGAACTGTTGGAAGAGTTTTTGTATTACGGCATCAGTGCGATTTCGTTGGCAATCACGGGCAGCGAGCGTTTAGAAGGGCTGCGGGCTTGTGTTTCGTGGGTAAACAGAAGTCAATTTCCCGATTTGGAATACCGCTTGAAGCGGTTTAAGGAGAGTCATTAAAACAGTTGGGCATCTCGAAGTTGCGAGTTGGGCATGACGTTAGGAAGGGATTTATTTCTTTATAATCTTAGCCACTGTTCTGCGGTTGAATCTGTGGGCTGTTTCGCGCATTTGCGTATCCTTTAGGGTTGTTATAAATTCCCTATCCAAAACCTGTCCGACAGGGAAAAACCGATATTCTTTGTGCATTTCTTTGGTAACAATTCTGGGTTGATTGTCAGCCATTCCAATGGCAACAATGCGGTTGGAATCAATATCGCCGCGGGTTAAGATTTCCTGCTTTAAGCGGTTGGCTCGCATTTCTGTAAGCACATCGTTTCCCATAGGAATAGGTCGAAAATCGGAATGAACAATGATTGCAATGCTAACGGTCGGATTTTGTTTTAGAAACGCATAAATGGAATCGCAGGCAGCGGTAGTTGTGGGAGGATAACCTCCGCTCAAATAATACTCCACAGGAACAAAGCAACTATCCCCCACTTCAAACGAACGGGTAGAGGCGCTGAACACTTCCTTTATCTCTCTGCCCTGAGGGAAGACGCTAACGGGTCGAGAAACTATACACACAACCAAAATTGCAGCAATAAGTCCCCTTCGCAAATCCGCCTTTAATGATAGATTATGCCTCATATTTATTGTTTAAGCATATTCGTATTCCACCTTTACAGGACTGCCCACTTGTTTGGAAGCATTTAATACTTCGATGCCTACGATATGTCCCTTGGTAGAATAATCTAATATAATACCTTTTTTATCTTCATCGCTTTCAAAAACAGTTTCGTTACTGAATGAAAGGTATAAAATATCCTGTTCCTTATCATACTTTACTTTCATAATACTTTGATATTTTTGTTGTTTTATAAAGAGTTATTACTACATTTGGACGCTTATCTCTATTGACAAAAACACGTAATAAAAACATTTGATTATCTTCTTTTATAATTGATTGGTAAATAACAATCTCTATATTTTCAATATCTACAATCGTTTGGTCGGGTCGGGTTAGGGTCAATAACACCATTTCAGAGTTGATGCCGCGCCTGTAAATTTGTTCTTGAGCGTGTTTTGAAAAAATAAAATCCATATACAGATTGTAAACTGATAAATCCCGTTTCTTTTGATAAAAAAAACTACTCCTTCACAAACCGACCGCTTGTAATCACTTTTCCCTTTTCAACTACGTTGATTAGGTACGAACCTGCGGCATAGTCTTGAATATCAATATCTATCTGCGTACCGCACAAGGGATATTCCCCCATTTTACGAATAAGATAATCGTATATGATTACCGCCCCTTCCGTTTCTTTTTCCAATTGCAGACTTACACGCTCTTTGGACGGATTGGGATAAACATTCAGCCTTATTTCTGGGCTAAACAATTCTTTTACGCCTAATTCATAATCAAATGCGATGTTGTCCAGATACAAAGTGCTGTTTATCTGACCTTCGCACTGCATCAGGGTTTCAATATCGTTTGTAAAATTGTATTTTGCGCTGGCGGCAAATATCACAACGATAGTGTCGGGCGTTAGCGTTGTTGAGTTGGAAGTATATACAATCGGCACCTTAAAGTCTGTCCAAACGGCATCTTTTTTCGTTATCACTTCTTTTCCCCTGCCCAATACTGTTCCGTCTTTTTGCAAAAAAACTTCGATTGCCGCCGAGTCGCCGTTAACGGGAATGTATTGTCGAGCCCCTACCAATGCGGTTGGTTTGGCGGTAAAAGGTTCTCCAAACGTACAAGCCATCGGACTGATTTTAATCCGAAGCGTAGCCGCAACGCCGGGCAAAAAAATCGTCTGTCCGCCCAGAACCATCTTGTTAGAAACCAACTTCAAGGAATATTTTCCCTTGTAAACATTGTCTCCTTCAACATTTTCTCCAATTCGGAAAACGGTTAAAGGTGCATCGCCCATATCTCCCTCCAATTCGTGCAACGAGTTTAATGTGGAGAGAAAATAACTGCTCTTAAAGTCCCAATAATTGTTTTTGCCCGGACTATGATTGGGGTTGTTGAAATATTCCCAACAACTTTCAAAGCCCCCGTCGGGGAATTGCGGATTTTGTGCCTCTAACTGTGTTGCCAACGCAAAAAATACGGCTAATAATGTTATTCTGTTCATGATTAATTAATTTTTATTTGATATTATTTTTACATTTAATTTTTTTCTTTTTTTTGTTTGGGGAAGAACGGCTCGCCTTCCGTAAACTTATACGTTAACTGCAACGTGGTGAGGCGCGGTGCCTCTGGACACATCGGACGCAAAGAATATTCCTTGTTGAATAAATTGCTCACTATCAAAGATAATTTCACGTTCCGCATCTCTACGCTGGTATGCAGTCCATACACCGTTGTTCCCTTATTGTGCGTTTGAGCGTAATTTTCCAATCCGTCAAACGGGAATGGGGCTTCGTTCTCTTTGATAAGTCGGGAGGCAAGGGAAGAATACCTGTCCATTGAATAGAAAAAGTAATCTACATTTTTCATTAGACTGTAATATTGTGCCGAAGCACCTACGGAAAAACAATCAAACAGCGTTACGCTTAAATCGGCTTTCAAAACGTGTTCCAATCGGTATTTCATAATTTGATTTTCGGCATCGGACGAAGTATTTACATAATTGTAAGACTTTGACGCCGTTTCAATGAATACATAATTTGTATCCAACACTTTGGGCTGGCAGTATGTGTAGGCAAAATAATACGATGCTTTGACCTTTCTACCTATTTTTGCCTCTCCTGCCGTAGAAACATCAATGCCCACAATCTTTGCGGGACCTGTATTGAAAAACTTAAACCCGTAACGCAAGGTATGGTCGGGTTCTATTTCCGGACTTAACCAAGGTCCCATAAAAAACTCTACATAATTATTATACCGCTGGTAATAGGCGGCTACGTCCACAAATCCTTCTATTTTCCAAAGTCTATACAACTGATTGACGCCGACTTCCACATTCCAACTTCGTTCTGCCTTCAAATCGGGATTGGGATAAAAGCCGTAATTGCCTACTTTGATGGTCAAATAACGCTCTCCGATGGTCGGGAAACGATAGCCCTGCCCAAAAGACGCACGAAAAGAAGTATAGGTGCTGTCTATTTTATAGTTCACTCCCGCACGGAACACAGGCATCATATCCACATAATTGCCCGCCGCATCGTCTTGACGCAACTGGTTGAATTTCTCACAGATTTGGGAATATTCCAAACGTCCGCCTGCCAACGCAGTTAAGTTCTTTTTCTTCAAAAACTTCTTTTCCACTTGCAGATAAGCGGCTGCATTGACGGAATATTTAGGCTGCGGCTCGGCATTGGGAGTTAAAACAGAAACGCCCGAAAACACATTTCCCGCCGAAGACACAAACTGACCGACCGCACCCGCAAACGACTGCAAATCCCACCTTTTGTACAGTTTAGCGAACTGATATTCACCATAATACATTTTCGAGCGGCTGTCCTGATTGTTGGTAGCCCAATTATCGCTGTACATATATCTTCCTTTGAATGTGTGCGTTACGTCTTCCTTGCCGAAATACTTAAAATAAGGGTCTAAAAGGCAAACAAAATCCGTCATTTCCGACAAAGCACTCGGATAAACATTATACATTCCATTATCGGCATTCGCCCAAAAGTGCGTCATCGTGTTTTTGGAATACAGCACAATGCCGTTCAATCCAACCGATGTATTGTCCGTAAGCCGATAGCGCGTGCCGAAATTGAACCGAAGCCTGTCTTCCTTCACCAATTTTTGATAGGCATCTGAACCAAAATTAAAAGAAGACGAATCGCTCATAAGCGTTTTATAATCATCGGAAGACATTGGTTTTGACATAATGGAAGTATCCATATTGACAAAACCGTCATCGTGGGCGTATTCGCCGCTAAAAATCAAATCGAACTTTTTAATTTTTCGTGCATGCGAAATGCTTGCTCCGTAGGTAAGCGGCACAACGCCCTTTTCCCAACTGCAACGGTAATCCGCTTGGGGACGGCTGTAAAAACCATTGTACAGCGTGATTTTCGTTTGCGGTCTGCCTTTGGGATAAGCCGTGCGTACATTGATAGCCCCCGTTGTGGCGGAAGAGCCGTACAACACCGAAGACGCACCTTTCAGCACTTCGATTTGGTCAATGTTTTCCATCGGGATTAAATTCCACGCAGGTCGTCCCGCATCGGCACGCATTACAGGCATTTCGTCCATCATCACCATCACGCGGCTGCCCATGCCTGAACTAAATCCGCTGCCGCCCCGCATTTGAGGCTCGTTATTGACAATCACCAAACCGCCCGTCTGGTTAAACGCATTGTCCAACGATGTAATATTAAAATCGGTAATGTATTTAGACTTAATGACTTCCACCGAAGAAACCGATTTATCTTTTGTTATCTCATCACGTTTTGCCGTTATACCGACCACATTCAAGGTTTCTTGACTTTTTTTCATGGCAATATCCATCGTTACAGTTTTGGAACTGTCAAAAGAAACCGCTTTAACAACCGTCTCATAGCCCAAATACTGAAAACGGACATCGCATTGCTTGTATTTGAACTGTATGCTGTAATTTCCGCTGACATCGCAAACCGTTCCCTCAGAGGTGGAACACAACAGCAAAACGGTTGCACCCATCAGCGGCTCGTTATCTTCCGCATCATATATCTTGCCCTTGAGCGTGTACGTTTGAGAAAACGCAAACTGAAAAGGCAAAACCAAAAGCAACAACAACGCCGTAAACCGTTGTCTTTGAATATATTTCATTTGTTTCATTTCTATCCGAGTTCGTAAATACCCATCTATTTTTCGAAAACATGCAAAGATACAACTTTTTTTTGAATTATACATCGCAAAAGGACTAATGAGTGAAAAAAAATTTTAAGAAACCTATTTTCAGATAGACAATAATAACTCGTAACTGACTAATAATCAAAACTTTCTGTCTCTTCGTTTACCGTTTTATGGTTTAGAAAATGCAAATACGGGAGCAATGCCGTTATTTTCTTTCCCCAATGCTGCACAAAATGGGTTCGGCACAACCATACGGCATTTTCCTGTGCCGCCAAAGTGTTTTTTGCATACAACAGCAGAAAATCCTTTAAATCCTGATAGGTATCCGTTAAAATTTCGCACAGAGAATAGGAAACGGTTTCGTTTTCCTCAAAATTAAATCCCTCAAAAAAATCAACCGATTCCAATTTTTCCCGTAAACGCAAATAGCACAATTGGTACTGTTCTTCGGTGAGAAACTGTTCTCCTGCTGCATTGTCTTCGAGTTCAAAATCTGCAATCAGATTGGCTTTCAAATAGAGTAAAGGCGTGATTTTCAGCAAATAATCCAAAACATCTTCCTCTGAAAAAGAAGCAATGTTTTCGATAAACGTGCAGTACTGCGATGCTACTAAAAATAAATCTTTTGTGTTTTTATCGTCCATTGTTTGTTGTTTTTTAATTATTTAAACTCAAATTCAATTTTTTGCGGTGGATAATAGATGTCGGGATATTCCATATATAATGTATCCATGATTTCAAATGAACCTTTTCCTTGAAATCTTCTATTTTCATAAAAAACAGTATCCCAAGTAAAAACAGAATGAATGTCGTAATAATTATCCTCACTAAATTCCGTGATACCAAGTCTATTATTTCCAATACGCACAGTATTTATTTTCCAAGTATCTTTTTGAAAGAAAATTTCTGGTTCTAATTCTTCTGTAAATACATCAAAGTCTATTGAATGTTTCCACGAATTTTCAAAAGATTTTTTTAGAATAAAAGAAAAAACATTATTATTAGGTGAGTATGAATAATACAAGCCTCTTATGCAACTAAAATTATAGATAGAATCGCCCACTTGAAAATAAGAATTTGTAATACTTTCTATGAGGTCAGTATAAGTAATATCATCAAGTCCTAAAGGATACTCTCTCTTTGGGTCTTCCTCTGTTTTCTTGCAAGATGTACATAACAACACTATGCAAACCACCAAACTGAGTATTTTAACTAATCCTTTCATATTTTTACGATTTACTTTATTAATCCCATTCGTCAGGCGGAAAATCCGCTTTTGCTGAAACAACGATTACTATTGTAATGAATAATTTTTTCATTTCTATTTCTCTTATCCGATTAAACTTAATGTTAACAATCAACAAATGCAAAGATACACTTTTTTCTTAAAAGAAGTTAAGGAGTTAATTGGAGTTAAGGAGTTATCAGGTTTCAAATAGCCTAATCAACAAGAAAAAAGGCTTTCTTGTCAAAAATTCACTACTAATTTTCTATTGCTGTTATTCCGGGCAACTGTTTTCCTTCGCAATACTCCAACATGGCGCCGCCTGCGGTTGATACGTAATTGTAACGGTCTTTCAAGTGAAATTTATTGATAGCCGAAACGGTATCTCCGCCGCCAACTACCGAAAAAGCACCTTTTTCCGTTGCTTTCACAATGGCATCGGCTACGGCAAACGTCCCGCTGGAAAAATTATCCATTTCAAACACGCCCATCGGACCATTCCACAGGAGCGTCGACGAACGGAGAATGATTTCCCGATATACCGTGCTGGTGTCCAGCCCAATATCCAATCCCTCCATATCGTCTGGAATATCCATTACGTTGTATATGGCTCGCCTCGCATCGTTGCTGAATTTGTCTCCTGCAATCGTATCGGTCGAATAATACAAATTAACGTGCGAATCCGCCGCTTTTTTGATAATTTCTTTCGCAATGGGCAACATATCCTCTTCATACAGCGACCTGCCGATATTGCCGCCCACCGCCTTGACAAAACTAAAGCACATACCCCCGCCGATAATGATATTATCCACTTTATCCATCAGGTTGTTAATCACTTTTATTTTCCCCGATATTTTCGACCCGCCCAAAATAACGGTAAACGGACGTCTCGGATTTTCCATAATGCGTGAAAGACTGTCTATTTCCTTTTGCATCAGAAAACCGTACATTTTATCGTTGGGGAAAAACTGACAAATCACCGCCGTTGTTGCGTGGTTGCGGTGAGCCGTAGAAAAAGCCTCGTGCACAAACGCATCTCCGTACGATGCCAATTCTTTTGCAAAAGCCGCATCTCCCGCTTCTTCTTCTTCGTAGAAACGAACATTTTCCAACAGCAACACCTCGCCCGGACGAAGAGAATTTACAATCTCTCGGGTTGATTCCCCGATGCAATCCTGTGAGAAATAAATATTGACCCCTTGCAGCATATTCCGCAGATAAGGCACAATATGTTTCAGAGAAAAATGGTACTCCTTATTCTTCGGACGACCTAAATGCGACAGCAAAATAACGCTTCCGCCATCGTTTAATATTTTCTGCAACGTAGGCAGAGACGCATCAATTCGTTTGGTGTCCTGAATTTGAAACTCTTCGTTTAGCGGTACGTTGTAATCCACCCGCACCAAGACTTTTTTATCTTTAAAATCGTAATCTAAAATATTAACTTTTGCACACATAAAACAGTTACATCAATTATTATGTAACCAAAACGCAACAAGCAGCGGGATATTGTGTATAAAAAAACTTTCGGATATTTTCAATCCTCAGGGCTGCGTATTATTTTCGTTTTCACTCTCCCTTATTTTTTGCACGGAAAGCCGATAGAACCACAGCGTAAGCAATCCGCAAAAGATGCCCAAGAAAGCACCGCAAACAATATCCAAAGGGTAATGCACTCCCAGATAAATCCTTGTATAACAAGACAATACAGCCCAAACGGGAAAAATCCACAACAGCCGTCTCTTTACGGGTTTGAAAAAATAAAGAAACAAAACCATCAGCCCGAAATTGTTGGCGGCGTGGGAAGAAACAAAACCGTATTTGCCGCCTCGATAAACGTTTCCGTTTTTGTATTGATGCAAGTGCAACTGGTCTTTTATTTCAACGTTATGAGAAGGACGCGGACGCTGCACGCTGTTCTTGATAAAAACAGACGTTTGGTCGGTGATAACAACGGAAAGTGCAAAAAATGCCAATACCAAATAGAGTTTTTTTTGGTAATGTTTCCACATCAGCCACAGCACAACCGCTAACATCGGCAACCAAAACCAAAAATGAGTCATCAAATACATCAACACATCAAAAAAACGATTGTGCAATCCATTAAAAAATACCAATAATTCTTGGTCGGCTTGTATTAATTTCTCAAACATAAACTATTCAAAATCAGGATATAACAAATATTTTTTACGGATTTTTTTGAATGCGTTCAGGTCGTTTTGCCAAGATTGTTGGATTTCTTCTGCCGTTTTCCCTGCGATAATTTGTTCCCGCAAAGTTTTTGTCCCTGCCAATTTATCAAAAAACGGAGTAAAAAATTTATCTTTTTTCGGAAACTCCTTATAGGCTTCAATAATCAGATTGATATTGACGAAGTTGTTGTTTTTCAAAATGATAGACGCCATATCCGAAAGGTCGAAGCCCTTACACTGTTTTCCGACACAAGGCGGATTGGAGGCTATGCCGGGAATATTTTTAGGCGTAAACGTAATATTTCCTTCCGTAAAATTGGGATAGCCCAGTACACGGAAAGGCTTGTCCGTTCCGCGTCCGATGCTCATCGGCGTACCTTCAAACAGGCACAAACTCGGATACAAATAAACGGCTTCCATCGAAGAGAGATTCGGCGAAGGCGGGATAGGCAACTGATAACGAAAAAAATGTGCATAACCAAACACCGATACTACCGCCAATTCACACCATTTTCCCCCCGCAAGCCAGCCCTCGCCGTTAATCATTTTGGCATATTCGCCCACCGTCATTCCGTGTGCAATCGGAACGGGGTGCATGCCCACAAAAGAACGGTAAGCCGTATCCAACACAGGACCATCTACCCAAAACCCGTTGGGATTGGGTCTGTCCAACACAAGCACTTTCACTCCGTTTTCAGCGGCAGACTCCATGATATAGTGCAAAGTCGAAATATAAGTATAAAATCTTGCCCCGACATCTTGTATGTCAAAAACCACAATATCAATGCCTTGCATTTGCTCCGAAGTCGGCTTTTTGTTGTTGCCGTAGAGCGAAACGATGGGCGTTTTTGTTTTGGCATCTACCGAATTGTCCACTTTTTCCCCTGCTTCGCTATGTCCGCGGAAACCGTGTTCGGGCGTAAACACTTTTACAACATCTATCCCAAGCGAAAGCAACGTATCCAACAGGTGCATCTTCCCAACCGTAGAGGTATGATTGGCACACAACGCAATCTTTTTCCCCTGCAAAAGAGGCACATAGGCATTGGTTCGTTCCGCTCCAACCTCAATATCTTTGGGATAAATATCCTCGAAAACAATACTGTATTCCTGCGACCTGCACACCAAAACACCCACACACAAAACCACTAAAAAAACATGCTTTTTCATAAAAATCATCGTTAATATATTATAATTTGCAAAGATACACTATTTTTGTTAAAAGGAGTTAAGGAGTTAGTAGGAGTTAAAGGAGTTATCAGTTTTCATACAGCATCACAATATATCACAAAAATCGCCGTTCAGACAATTATTCATAGTAACAAAATAAATTTAGCGTTATGAAACAAATAGTATTGATAATAACACTAATGATAATGAAACGAGAAAATGAACGTTAAAGAAAAGTATGAGAATAAAAATTGCAATGAGAAAATTAGTGTTCATTTTGAATGTCTTTGTAGGCGGCTGTGGACAAGCAACGAATAAACAGGCAGATGTAACAATTAATGAAACTGTTAGTGAACAAATAGAAAATGATAGCACTATTCAAAATAATCCTGTCGAAAACTTTCGGCAAATTGCTTCAGATGAAACAATAGGAAATCGAACATTAAAAGACTATTTATCAGACGAAAAAATACCTCAAACTTTTAAAATTGTTTTCCAACAGAGGAAAAATCCAGATGTTGATGAGAAAACGCTTGCTATAATTGACAGCCTTTTTAGTACTGACAAAGAAAGGCTCCCTTTTTATTTTTTGTTGGTTACACGAACTATGCGGTGGGCTGACGGTGCGTTTGCAGAACCGTTAGGAATGGCGGTAAAAGAATATATAGAATCTAATACACAACAATTTTTGACTTATTTTTCGACGGAAATTGTATTAACGCAATTTGATTTTAAGCAGTGGGCAAAGACTACTTTATATGAAATACTCATAGACTCTGAAGAGAATCTTGAAGAACTTGAAAACACGAGAAATATGATGAAGAAAAATTGCAAAGGGTGCTCGTTTGAAAAAATAAAAATGATAGATACGTTTATTGAGTATATGTATGCTGAATACGATGAACTTCAACGAAGAAATAAGGAGTGGGAGAAAAACAATTTATAACGAGCAAGAAAGACGTACAATTTGTATGAAATAAAGTGTATCTCTGCAAAGGTCTGAATTTTGGGCTTTATTATGAATAATATGCTGATAGTCAATAATCAACGGGAATGGTTACGACGGAAAAGGTTTCTTCGATTTTCCAGTTGGGCATTACTTCGAGTGTCTTTTCAAAATAAAAAATCCGCTCGGGTTGAATGCGTTGCAGGTAATTTCCTGCGTCCCACTGTTGGTTGTTGTTTTCGTCCACAATCACGCGGAGACAGTATTTTCCCTGCGGAAGATAATCGTATGAGATGGTGGAATTGTATGTAGAAAAATCTTCCTGCACGAGTTCCGATTTCTCGTTTAGGAGTTGGAGAATGTAATGGTTTTCTTCAAAAAACTCGTATTTTATCTTCAAACTGCCGTAATCTTTGGTAGATTTTGTGGTAAAATTGAGCCATATCGTATCGTTGCACAGTTCGTAATAAGACCAAAACGCCGAATCCGAACAGAAAAACTGGTAATTTGTTTTCTCCTTAAACGGATAATCTATGACCAATGTTCGCCTGCTGCTGTCTGATAGATAGCACGATACAGAATATTCCAGCGTATCGTCTTTGGTAAATTCAAACAATGCCCATTTTGTAGAGTCGTAGGTTTTCACAGGCTCGTTGAAGCGAATGGAGGTCGGAATGTTCAATTCGCCTTTGCTTATTTCTTTGTAGGTCAGCACGTCTTTGGGTTCTTCTTCGCCGATGCTGCTCCTCCTGCCGCGTGATGCGGGTTTTTGCTTCGATGCAGGATTGAAATCCAAAGTGTCCAATATTACATCGTTTACAACCAATTCAAAATCAATCACATTGTTGGAAACCTGTGTGAAATAAATATTCAGCGTGTCGCAGGCGGGATTGTACTCAACCAGATAGGTAACCGCCGTATCCAAAAAATTGAGTTGATTTAACTTAAAATCGGTTACTTTCCCCTTAAACGTAAATTTATGATTGTGATTTTCAACATATTCCCGCTTCATAAACCGCAAATTTGTGTCTGCTTCCTCAAAAAGCATAAGCGTGTTCGCCGAATAGTCAATTATTGCGGCAGAATCAATCGTTTCTGTACTGTCTTTGCCTATTTCCATTGCGGTACTGTCCTGATTATCAAGTACTAAACTATCTAAAACCGCGTTGTCCGCAGAATCCACAAGCACTTTTTTAGGCGGAAACTGTGCTTTTACAGGTTCGGAACTAAAAGCAATCTGCTCATCTTTTTGGTCGTAAATATTGTTTCGATTTTTATCCACCAACGCACACAGATGATACTCTCCATCGGCGATATTGGTAAAGAGAAATTGCCCCTCTTTGTTTGTAAATGTAATATAATAAGGCAGTTCCGTCATCAAAGTAGAGTCATCATATTGTTTGTAAAGCATAACCGCCGCTTTTTCTTTGGGCAATAAAGTCAATGCATCTATCACGCAGCCCGCAAGTATCATAGAATCAACATAATCGCCTGTGGAAAACACAAAACTTGTGGGCGGCATAACATTCCCTTCCCGCAAATCTTTGATGCCCTCGTTGCAAAAAATGGTATAGGTCGTGTTTGAATCCAACGGATTGTTTAAGTTGATAATCAGCGACTTACCTTTCAATGTATATTCGGGCGTTTCTTTCAAAGGCGGGGAAATATAAAAATTCTCCGAAGGATTGTTCAGTTCCACGTATTCGTCGAATAGGATTTTGACCGTTGTTCCTTTGAAATTAGTCGCCTCGTTAGCAGGTTCCTGCTTTAATATTTGAGGCGGCGTAACGTCTTTTTCCCCGCCCGTCAGCGAAATGGGCTTCGCACAAGAGGCTAACAGCCAAATAAATGTACCGATATAAACGGAATAAATAATCCTTGTAAGTTTATCCATGAACTGAATTTTTGTCATTCTATTTAATTGAAATGCAAAGATACACTTTTTATTATCCGAACCACGATTTTCATAAGATTTTCAGAATTAACAAGATTTATTTTGAGAATCTTATTAATCTTGTCAAAATCGTGGTTCGGATTTTTTTTTATATTTTTTTTATTTTTTATCTTCCTCATTATCAGTTGGTTAAAGTTTTTCTTAAAAATTTTTTTCCATTTTTTTTCAAAAAATTGCGTTTTATATGAAAAAAAGTGTATCTTTGCATTTCGTGGAATTTTAAGAGTAGAATTTGCTTATAGAGATAACATTATCTTTTTAGATGTCATAGTAGTAGTAATCAACAGGAAAGGAGGCTTTTTTGAAAGTTAAGTTATTTCAACGTAGTGATGAACAGTTAGTTACTGAGTATATTGCAGGGGCAGAACCTGCTTTGGAGGAGTTGATAAATAGGTATCAACAGAAGGTTTTCTCCTATATTTTAATGGTTGTCCACAATCGGGAGTTGGCGGAAGATTTGTTTCAGGATACCTTTATAAAGGTTGTCAACACCTTGCGGACGGGGCATTATCGGGAAGAGGGCAAGTTCAGCCAATGGATTATGCGGATTGCCCGAAATTTGGTTATTGATTATTTTCGCAAAAACCAGAAGATGACTTTTGTGGATAATAACCTTAACGGGACGGACATTATGGAGTTGTTTTCGGAAAAATCCATGTCCGTGGAGCAGACAATTATCACCAACCAGATACACGATACGGTGCGGTATTTGGTAACGCTGTTGCCCGAAGAGCAACGCGAGGTGCTGAATATGAGGTTGTATAAAGAAATGAGTTTCAAGGAAATTGCCGAAGTTACAAATGTAAGCATCAACACGGCTTTGGGGAGAATGCGTTATGCGATTTTGAACCTGCGTAAATTGGCAAAAGAGAAAAATGCGGTACTTACGTACTAAAAAAAATCTCTCGAAACAAAAAAATAAAGAAGAATTAACAGATAATTCAAAAAAAGTGTATCTTTGCATTTTTTTTGAAGAGTATATAAGAATTGACAAAATGAAATCAGAGTTGATTAATTTCGTAGAGGAAACATTGGTAGAAAAGCGGGTACACCCGTCTTTTAAGTCGGGCGATACGGTAACGGTTACCTATCGGATTGTTGAGGGTAACAAGGAGCGGTTGCAGGCGTATCAAGGCGTTGTGTTGCAACGTGCAGGAGCGGGAGCGACCGAAACATTTACCGTTCGTAAAATATCAGGCGGCATCGGCGTGGAAAGAATTTTCCCCGTCAATTCCCCTTTTATTGACAACATTGCTGTGAATAAACGGGGCGTGGTTAGACGTGCCAGAATATTCTATTTGAGAAAACTGACGGGTAAGAAAGCGCGTATTAAAGAAAAGAGAGTTTAGTTTTTTGGTCTATGGCAACAACAGCAGATATAAAAAATGGGTTATGCATTGACATGAACGGCGAGTTGTGGACTGTTGTGGAATTTCTGCACGTGAAGCCCGGCAAGGGTGCTGCATTTGTTCGGACAAAACTTCGCAATTTACGTACAGGAAGGCAGTTGGAACACACTTTTCCCGCAGGGGTAAAATTGGAATTGGCACGCGTTGAACGGCGTCCGTATCAGTTTTTGTACAAGGAAGGCGATACAACTTACAACTTTATGCACAGCGAAACTTTTGAGCAACTCAGCATAGAGGAAAATCTTATTTCCAATGCAGGTTTATTGAAGGAAGGGCAAGCCGTAGAGATTATGTATCACGCTGATACAGAGACACCTTTGACGTGCGAAATGCCTGCATTTGTGGAATTGACCATTACCTATGCCGAGCCGGGCGTAAAAGGCGATACCGCTACAAATGCCCTCAAACGTGCCATCGTTGAAACAGGAGCGGAAGTGATGGTGCCTTTGTTTATAGAATCGGGCGAATGTATAAAAGTGGATACGCGTACCAACCGTTATTCCGAACGTGTTAAATAAAACGAAAGCAAAATGGTATTAGACAAGCCGCTGAAAGTGATAGAGTTGTCCAATATAATAGGCAGTCATGTTGAAATATTGGGAGATGAAAATACGGTAGTTACAGGATTGAACGAGATACACATGGTAGAGTCGGGTGATATAACTTTTGTTGACCACCCGAAATATTACGAAAAAGTACTCAAAAGCAAAGCCGATGTTGTGCTGATTGACATAAAACCTGAAAATACGTATGGGAAAGTGTTGCTTATTTCGGACGATCCATTTCGGGATTATGTGAAATTGGTGAAACGTTTCCGCATTTTTGTTCCGCAAGATGCCTTTGTTCACCCCGACGCACAAATTGGAGAGGGAACGATGCTTCAACCGGGCGTTTTTGTAGGGCGAAATGTTACCATAGGGAAAAATTGCGTAATTCATTCCAACGTAAGCATTTACGACCATACTACGATAGGCGACAACGTAGTTATCCAATCCAATAGCGTAATCGGCGGCGAAGCATTTTATTTTAAACGCAGGGAAACACATTGGGATAAGTTGGAATCCTGCGGCTCCACCATCATTGGAAACGATGTTGATATTGGCGCACTCTGCACCATTGACAAAGGCGTATCGGGTGCAACGGTAATCGGGGACGGCTGTAAATTGGACAACCATATTCAGATTGGACACGATACGGTTATCGGAAAACACGTGTTGATTGGTGCACACAGTGCCATTGCGGGCGTTGTGAAAATCGAAGACCACGTTTTGTTGTGGGGAAGAGTGTCGGTGAACAAAGACTTAACCATTGGAAAAGGTGCAACACTTTTGGCAACCTCCGCCGTAGATAAAGACGTGGAAGAGGGAAAAGTGTTGTTCGGTTCTCCCGCTATTGACGCAAGGCGTGCGTGGCGGGAAATGGCATCAATGCGGAAAATGCCCGAAGCACTCGAAGATATTGAAATGTTAAAGGAAAAATTAAAATAGAAAAAAATAATAATGTTGCCGAAAAGCCGCTTGTATAAGCGGCTTTTTCTTTTGAAATTGGGCTTAATGGTCAAAAGGTATGATAAAATTGCTGTAATGAATTAAAATTTAGGCTTAAAGGACAAAAAGGAGGCTGAAAATGGCTTGAAAGTGTTATAAATAGTATCTTTGCGTAAAGTTTAGAATTTATGGTAAAAAAAATGCT
>JGI24702J35022_10001290_pt1 | contig 15615 bp, 14 predicted proteins | sample TergutTh196P4_FD_35022 | JGI IMG/M metagenome (IMG submission 35022)
GTACGTTTCAAGGATTACAACTGGCATTTGATTCAACTCGATGAATCATTTAATGAAATAGAAGAAGCGAAGAAATGGGTAAGCCGGTTTGATTGATAGCGTGTAGATTGGGGTGAGCAAAGCGAACCCCAACGCTGGAAGAAAAGATAACCGTATGATATACGGGTATACAATGAAAATGACCTTCCCATTCGGAAACGCTGTTCCGCTGGGGTTTTCACCCCAGCCTACACGCGCTGGAATTCTTGCCACGCTGACGGATTACGCCGCTGCCACGGCACACATCTTTTTGTCTCCCGATTTCACGTCCCAAACGGATGCCTGCGCAGAATGGTTTCTTCGCGTTCCGGGCCGGTGGAGATGACGTCGATGGGCACTTCGCAGATCTCTTCGATGCGGTGCAGGTAGGCGCGCGCTTCCTGCGGCAGGGCGCTCCAGCTTTTCGCGCCTACGGTGGAAGCACTCCAGCCCGGTAGCGTCTCGAGAATCGGTTCGCAACGCCCGACTTCTTCCGCGCCCAGGGGCAGGAGTTCGATACGCCGACCGTCGAGCATGTAGCCGACGCAGAGTTTAAGCTCATTCAGGCCGTCGAGCACATCAAGCTTGGTGATGCACAGGCCCGTGACGCCGTTGATGATGATGGAACGCCTGAGCGCGGCAAGGTCGAGCCAGCCGCAGCGCCGTTTGCGCCCGGTGACGGTTCCGAATTCGCGCCCGCGCGTGGACATTTGTTCGCCGGGCGTGCCTGCGGTCTCGATGTCGAGTTCGGTCGGAAGCGGCCCTCCCCCTACCCGGGTGCAGTACGCCTTGGTGATACCCAGTATGTAGTGGAGGCTGCCCGGCCCGAGGCCGGAACCGGCAGCGGCCTGACCGGCGACGCAGTTGCTGGAGGTGACGAAGGGATAGGTGCCGTGGTCGATGTCGAGCAGCGAACCCTGCGCGCCTTCAAAGAGAAGAGAGCCGCCGTTCTTGTTGAGAGCATGGAGTTCGGCGGACACGTCGGTCACGAGCGGGCGCAATTCTTCACCGTCACACATGGCCTGATCGAAGACGGCCTGAAAATCCACGGCCTCGGCGTTGAGGTAACGAGTGAGCACAAAATTGTGATAGTCGAGATTGGCGCCGAGCTTGTCCGCGAAACGCGCGTAGTCGAGGAGATCATAGACACGCAGCGCACGGCGGGCCACTTTGTCTTCGTAAGCGGGGCCGATGCCTTTTCCGGTCGTGCCGATTTTTTCCCCAGGGGACTTCGCGGCTTCGCGCGCGCGGTCGAGCATTCCGTGATAGCCGAGGATGAGCGGGCATCCAAGACTGATTTTGAGGCGACGGCGTACTTCGATGCCGCCCGCTTCCAGCGTGCGGATTTCGTGCAGGAGATGATGAATGTCCAGCACGACCCCATTGCCGATGAAGCAGGCCACGCCTTCGCGCACGATGCCGGAGGGCACGAGGTTGAGTTTGTATTCATTTTTGCCTACGACAAGGGTGTGCCCGGCGTTGTGCCCGCCCTGGAAGCGCACCACGCCCTGCGCATGATCCGTGAGCCAGTCAACGATCTTGCCCTTGCCCTCGTCGCCCCACTGGGTTCCAACGACTACTACGTTTTTCGACATTTTCGCTCTCCATGCTCCGATCCTCGCCCGACATGGCGGAAATCGAAGCTCGCCCTATGTTCAATGAAGCGCAACAATTATCCAGCAACCCTCTCGTTTCACCAATTGCCGGTCGCAGCCAGCCCATGTGCCTTCGTGGCCGGGCAACAAGTCGATGACGATTTCGCCCGTATTTCGCAATTTCGTGATCTCGTCCTGTAATGCCGGATCTTTTTCCAGCGGAGCAAGAATGGCTCCGTCCAACGCGGGCACGGGCGAGCAGTGCACAAGTTCCCGCAGGTCGAGACTGAAGCCGGTCGCCGCGCGGGCGCGGCCAAAGTTCTCGGCGACGCGGTCGTAACGTCCGCCCTTTGCCAGCGCCGCGTGCGAACCGCCACCGTAGGCGGCAAACATCAGGCCGCTGTGATAGCGGTAGCCGCGCAGGTCGGCCAGATCGAAACCGAGAGGCAAATCGTCCAGTTCAATGGCAAGCCGACGCAGTACATCGAGCGCGGCAGCAACGCCAGGCGCTTGTGGCAGACGCGCCTCGGCGACATCCAGCACTTCCACGCCGCCGTATAGTTCGGGCAGGGCGAGAATGGCTTCGCGCGCGGCGCGGTCTTTCACGTCGGCAAGCAGCATGCGCAGACCGGGAATGTCCTTGCCCCGCAGCAGGCTGAAGGTTTCTTCGCGCGCGGCCTCATTCAGGCCGGCGTTATCGGCCAGGACGTGGAAAAGCCCGACGTGACCGATGTCGAAACGCATCATGGGGACATCCGCCAGCCGTAGCGCCTCGGCAAGCAGCCGGAGCACCTCGATGTCGGCTTCCAGTCCGGCATGGCCGTAGAGTTCGGCCCCGAGTTGCAGAGGCTCGCGCGTCGCGGTCAGGGAGGAAGGGCGCGTGTGCAACACGCTGCCGCAATAGCAGAGCCTGGAGACGCCCGCACAGTTGAGCAGGTGCGAGTCGATGCGCGTCACCTGGGGAGTCATGTCGGCGCGCACGCCCATCGTGCGCCCGGTGAGTTGATCGACCAGTTGGCAGGTGCGCAACCCCAGATCCTGCCCCGCGCCAGTCGTGAGAGCGTCGAGATATTCGACGAGCGGTGGAATCACCAACTGGTAGCCGCGCGCGCGGAAGGCGTCGAGCAGGCGGCGGCGCAATTCTTCCAGCCGCGCGGCTTCGTCCGGCAACACATCCTGGATGAAATCGGGCAAACCCCAGCGCATCGGTCGTTCAGTTCCTAAAGTAACAGCAATATCAACAGGATGACTCCCGCCAGCATGGCAGATAACCCGATGGTGCGGATCTGGCCGTCCCGCATGTCGGCGAGACGGAGGAGAACTTCCCGCCACAGGGCGGGCGCGAGCAGAGGCGCGCACCCTTCGAGAATCAGCATCAAAGCGATGGCGGTGAGCAGCGCGTTGCCCATCGGGGTCAGCCTCAGCGTCTACCCTGGGGAGCTTTCAGGTACTTGAAGAAATCCGAGTCCGGCGCAATGACAACGAGATCCTCCTTGCCCGCAAAGGAGGCTCGGTACGCCTCCAGGCTGCGGTAGAACGAATAGAACTCCGGATCGGCGTTGTATGCCTCGGCGTAAATCGCAGCGGCCCTGGCATCGCCCTCACCCTGGATCTGCAAGGCTTCACGGGTGGCATTGGCGACGGTGATGTCGCGCTCGCGGTCGGCATCGGCACGGATCTTTTCGGATTCCGCCTTGCCCTTGGAACGACGTTCGTTGGCGATGCGCTTTCTTTCCGCTTCCATTCTCGAATAAACGTTGCTGGAGACTTCGGACGGATATTCGACGCGCTTGAGCCGCACATCGACGATTTTCACCCCGATGGTCTCAGCGTCCCTGTTGGCGCGCGTACTCACCTGCTGCATGATGGCGTCGCGCTTTGCGGAGATGACTTCCGCAACGGTGTGCCTTCCGAATTCCAGACGCAGCCCGGCATTGATCGCCCGGTTGAGACGCTCTTCGGCGCGCGCCGTATCGCCCGACACCGACTTGAAGTAGAGCACCGGATCCTCGATCCGCCATTTGACGAAGTAATCGACGATGACGTTCTGCTTTTCGGAAGTCAGGAAACGCTCTTCCGACCTGGAAGTGTCCATTTTGGCACTGTCCATCGTCAGGATGCGGCGCTCGAAACGGCGCACGTCCTGGATCAACGGCAGCTTGAATTTCAGCCCCGGCGAATCGATGGGTTGCTTGACTTCACCGAATTGGAAGACAATCGCATACTCGCGCTGATCGACGACGAACATCGACATCGAGGCAAAGGCCAGCAGCAGCAGAAACAGCGTGCCGGCAATCATGGGCAGTCTGTCACGCATCAGCGGTCTCCTCTTCGACGTTCACGCAGGGAATCCCGGCCACGCGGGTTGCCTTGTACCCCCTGTGAAGAGGGCGCGGGCGGCGGCGGCAGGGCCGACTGCATGGGTTCAGGCTGTGCAATGCCCGACGCGGCTGCGACGGCTGAACTTCCCATGGGTTGTTGGACGAGTTTGTCGATGGGCAGGTACAGAAGATTGTTGCCGCCCTTGTTGTCGATCATGACTTTGCTGGTATTGGACAAGACCTGCTGCACGGCGTCGAGGTACATGCGCTCGCGCGTCACCTGCGGCGCGCGTTTGAACTCGGAGAGCACCTGTTTGAACCGAACGGTTTCGCCCTCGGCCTTGGCAATCACGCTGGCGCGATACGCCTCGGCTTCGGCACGCAGCCGGGAGGCTCGCCCCTCGGCGGCAGGAACGACATCGTTGTAGTAGGCCTCGCCTTCGTTTTTCTGCCGTTCCCAGTCCTGCGTAGCCCTGGTGGCATCGTCGAAGGCGGCCTGTACCTGTTCGGGCGGCTGCGCGTTTTCCATCGTCACGCGCTCGACCTGAAGGCCCGATTCGTAGCGATCCAGGATCTCCTGGATGAGCTTTTGCGCCTCTTCTGCGGTCTGTTCCCGTCCATCGTAGAGCACGAAGTCCATCTTGCTTCTGCCGACGATTTCACGCATCGCGGTTTCCGCGATCTGGCGCATGAATTCCTCGCCTTCGCCGGAAATGAGATTCTTGAAGAGGTAATCCCTGGGGGCTTGCTCGCGGTTGTCGCTGCCGTGCCCGGACTTGAGCCTGTACTGGACGGCAAACTGGACGGTAACGATGTTCTGGTCGCCGGTCAGCATCAGGACGCGGGCGTTGCTGTCCTGAGCGCCGATGGAAACCATGCGCAGGCCGGTGAAGTCGACTTTCTCTTCTCTTTCGATAGGCCAGGGCAGGCGCCAGTTCAGACCGGGTTCGGTGACGGTGTTGTAACTGCCCAGGCGCAGCACGACAGCACGCTCATTGGTATCGACCTTGTAAAAGCCACTGCCGAGCCAGGCCACGAGCACCAACAGCACCAGCGCGCCGATGCCGCCGCCGAACTGTTTGAAGGACGGTAGCCCAGGGCGTCCCGGCCCCCCTGGGCCGGTGGGGCCTCCTTCGCGGCGGCGTCCGAAGATGCTGGACAGACGCTGGTTGAAATCCCGCCAGATGTCTTCGAGATCGGGCGGACCCTGCTCGTCGCCACGTTTGCCGCCACGGCTGCCATTGGCTCCACGGTTGCCCCAGTGCGGTTCATTGGATGACATGAGAATGCCTGTATTCATTTATTGCAAGGAAGCACAGCGCCTCCGGGTTGACATGGATCGGGATGAACTGCATCGAAACCGGGCATATGGGAATCGCTACCGGGTTCGGCTGCGAAAGCCCCGGCGGCTCCGCCAAGCACGGCACGTAACAGATGAAGCCCCTCGCCCGTGCGGGCGCTCAAAAAAACACGTTCTATTCTATCACAATCGCCCCGCACAACCGCAGCCGCGGCATGGGTCAGGTCGATCTTGTTCCAGACTTCGATCCTCGGCACATCGACCGCGCCGATCTCAAAGAGCACCGCATCGACCGCGCCGATCTGATCCTCGCGGTCCTCAGACGCCGAATCGACGACATGCAGCAGCAGATCGGCGTGCGCGGTCTCTTCGAGCGTGGCATGAAAGGCCGCCACCAGTGCGTGAGGCAAATCACGGATGAACCCGACCGTGTCCGAAAGCACGATGTTTCCCGCCCCTTCGGCAAACATCCGCCGCGAGGTCGTATCCAGCGTGGCGAAGAGTTGATCGGCGGCATAGGCGCCCGCGCGGGTGAGCGCGTTGAACAGGGTGGACTTGCCCGCGTTGGTATAGCCGACCAGGGACACCGAGAACACGTCGCGGCGCTCGCGGGCGCGCCGCCGGGTGGTGCGTTGCTTTTCGATCTTCGCCAGCCTGGATTTGAGCAACCTGACGCGATCGCCCAGCAGCCGACGGTCGGTTTCAAGCTGTTTCTCGCCGGGGCCACGCAGGCCGATGCCGCCCTTTTGCCGTTCGAGGTGAGTCCACCCCCGCACCAGCCGGGTCGCCAGGTGGTTCAATTGCGCCAGTTCCACCTGCAATTTGCCTTCGTGGCTTTTTGCGCGCAGGGCGAAAATGTCAAGGATCAACGCGGTGCGGTCGATGACCCTGCATTCGAGAGCCTTTTCGAGATTGCGCTGCTGGGCGGGCGACAGGGCATGATTGAAGATCACCAGATCGGCATCGTGCGCGCGCAGGACTTCGGCTATTTCCTCGACCTTGCCTCGTCCGGCAAACAGCGCCGGATCGGGCGCGGCGCGATGGCCCTGCACCACGGCTTCGACCGTGGCCCCCGCGCTGGAGGCCAACAGTTTCAGCTCACCCAGGCGCTCATCAAGCCCCCCCTGGCCAAGGTCGAGCTGAACCACAACGGCTCGCTCGCCGGGACGCTCAAACATGCTGGTAAAGGCGGGTGACGCTCAGTTGCCGCCCCCGTCCTCGTCCTGTTGTTGCTGGATCGTCACCGCGCGGCTCGGCACGATGGTCGAAATCGCGTGCTTGTAGACCATTTGCGTCACGGTATTCTTGAGCAGCACGACATACTGATCGAAAGACTCGATCTGTCCTTGCAACTTGATACCGTTGACAAGGTAAATGGACACTGGAACATGCTCTCGTCGCAGTGTGTTCAGGAATGGGTCTTGTAGAAGCTGGCCCTTGTTGTTACTCATCGTGGAACCCCGGTTTTTGTGGTTATGACAATTTATTTCGCGGCGACATTTTACCGCAATATATAAGTGTGCATTAAAACTATCCTGCGAGTACAGTGACAAAAATCAAGAATCATGACTTATTTGCATATGGATTGTACGTAGTACGAAATTGGATACGCAATGGCGTGCCTTGTAACTTAAAGGCGTCCATGAACACGCGCTCCAGGTAACGCACATAGGTATCCGGCACGCTCTCCAGCGAAGTGCCGTGAATCACGATGACCGGAGGATTCATGCCGCCCTGGTGCGCGTAACGCAGTTTCGGACGCACGGTCCCGGCGCGCGGCGGCTCTTGCCGGGCCAGCGCGGTTTGCAGGGCGCGGGTGAGCCTGGGGGTGGAGAGTTTGGACATCGCCGCCCCGTAGGCGGCATTCACCGATTTCAGAAGCGCGCCGAGACCGTTGGCCTTGAGCGCGGAGATGTAATGAAACCGGGCAAACGACAAAAAACCCAGTTTGCGCGCCATGTCTTCCTTGAGGCGTTCGCGGCGGTAACTGTCGACGGCGTCCCACTTGTTGACCGCCACCACCAGCGCCCGCCCGGTTTCGAGCACGAACCCGGCGATGCGCGCGTCCTGATCCGAGATGTCCTGCGCAGCGTCGAGCACGAGCACGGCGACATTGGCGCTTTCGATGGCTTGTAAAGTCTTGATGACGGAGAACTTTTCGACGGTCTCGAACACCTTGCCCCGACGGCGCAGCCCGGCGGTGTCGATCAGGGTGTATTGTCGCCCGTCACGCTCGAACGGTATCGCAATGGCGTCGCGGGTCGTGCCGGGAGAGTCGAACGCGATGACCCGGTCTTCGCCGAGCAGGGCATTCACCAGGGTCGATTTGCCGACGTTGGGACGCCCCACGATCGCTACCTTCGGGCCGCTCTCCCCGGAGTCTTCCTCTTCTTCCTCGTCCTGGTCGAAAGGCGCCAGCACCTCGTCGATGAGTTGGTGCACCCCGTCGCCATGCGCCGCCGAAACCGGCAAGGGTGCCCCCAATCCCAGGGCGTGGAAATCGACGCCCGCCAGCGCCCGATCCAGCCCTTCCGCCTTGTTGACGACGAGATGGACAGTGCGGCTCGCACGGCGCAGGGCGTCGGCGATCTGTTCGTCGTGGGGCGTACACCCGGCACGGCCATCGACGATAAAGAGCAGCACATCTGCCTCGGCAATGGCCTGCTCGGCCTGTCGCGCCATCTCGAACATGACGCCGTCCTTTGCCGCAGGATCGAAGCCTGCGGTATCGACGACCAGATAATCCCGTTCGCCCATCCGGCCAATGCCGTAGTGGCGGTCGCGAGTCAGGCCCGGCAGGTCGGACACGAGGGCATCGCGGCTGCGGGTCAGACGATTGAACAGGGTCGACTTGCCGACGTTGGGCCGACCGACCAGTACGATGGTGGGTTTCACAGGAAATTCAGCATCCAGGCCGTTCCGGAAGATTGCCGAAGTTCAGTGCCGCAGCTCATAGGCCACGACATCCCCTCCCACCGACTGGACGACGAACCCGTTCCCCAACAATTGCGGATCGGCAAGAATCGCGCTCCTGTCGGCGCGATTGCGCGCGGCAAACACGCCGTCCTCGCGCCCGAGCATATGTACGTAGCCCTCGCCATCGCCAAGCGCCAAGTAATCGCCGACGATCAGGGGCCGGGACAGCCTGCGTCGGGGCATCGCGTCCTGCCGCCATACCGTGATGCCGCTATAGACATCGAGCGCCTGGACGGAATCGCGCTCATCGACCAGAAACGCGAAACGGGTATCCCGATCCATGCCGACGTAAGACGAGAAATCGCGCGTCCACAGGGTGTTGCCATTGGTGAGATCGAAACAGGCCGCCCGACCCTGGTAGGTCACCGCGCAGACTTCACTGCGACCAAGCACCGGAACGCCGGCCACGTCGGATACCCGTTCGAGTTCGTTTGCGCCGCGCGGTCTGGACACGTTGAGTTCCCAGAGATTGCCACCATTTTCCAGGCTTATTGCAACCAGTTTGCCGCCGGGAAAACCGATGAGCGTAACCTGGTCGTCTACGATGAGCGCGCCGGAATGGCTGCGCAGGGCCAACGGCGGCATGTTGCGCTGGTAGAGCCAGCGTTGTTGTCCGTTTTTGGCCTCGAGTCCGAACAGGCGATGGTCGGAAGCCCTCAGCACCACGGCTCCGCCGCCGACGGCAGGAGGCGCCAGAATTTCCGCGCCGACGTTGACGCGCCAACGCTCGGAGCCGGTTTCGGCATCGAGCGCAATTGTCTCACCCTTTTGGCTGACGACCACGACCATTTCGCCGTCGCAGCCGACGCCGGCGGAGAGTTTTGTCTTTGTATTGACAGACCATTTCTTCTTGCCGCCGTCGATGCGGACGACATCTCCTCCGGCTCCTGCGGCATAGACGCTTTCATTCACCACCACGGGCTGGAATACGTAGTTTTTCGCGCTGCCGACCGACACGCTCCAGATCTCGCGCAGTTCGACGGACGGTTTGAATTTGACCAGATCGGCTGGACCTGCCGTGGAAGAACACCCGGACAGCAAGGCCAGGACGAGGGTCGGAAAAAATACACGCAACGGGATACGTTTCATCGTTCAGCCTTCCAGCGATTCGAGTTTGGCACGGATCGTGAGACGCAGACTGGACTCGCTGGCCGCGCTGCCAAGCGCCCCGGCGGCAGCCTGCCAGGCGGTACGCGCCTCGGCGGTTTTACCCTGACTGGCGAGCACATCGCCGCGCAAATCTTCAAAACGGGCTCGCAAGGCGCCTTCCGGCACAGGCTGCAAACGGGCAAGCGCCTCGTCGGCCGCGCCCTGTTGCATCAGTACTGCGGCCAGTCTCAGGCGCGCGAGATCGCGCAACACGACATCCTTGCCCTTATCCGCCGCCCATTCGAGTTGGGAACGTGCGCGATCGAGGTCTTTATTCTGGAATTGCACGCCAGCCGACAGCAGCGTGCCCAGTTGAGCATGAACCGTGTCGCCATGCTTGTCTGTCAACTTGCCTACAATCTCGCGGATCTGTTGCGCATTGCCGGCTGCCGCAGCCTGTTGCAGGTCGGAGTACAGTGCGCTTGCCTCGGCAACCCTGGCGTTCCTGTACCAGTTCCACCCCTGCCAGCCGGCGAAACCAAGCGCCAGCGCCAGGAGCATGGTGACCACCAGGCTGCCGTACTGCGCCCACCACGCCTTGAATTCAGCAATCTGTTCCTGTTCTTCGAGATCATACGCTGCCATGTTCGACTCCTTGTCCTTCCTCTGCCTGGGGGATGTAATCCTGTGGTGTTTCGATTCCGTAAATTGCGCCCGCTACCGCCTCCGGCAGCGCCTGGAACGAAACCCGGCTCTGCTCGTCATCGTTACGTAACGGTTTGATACCGACTTCACCCGCTGCGGCCTCCTCCTCGCCGATGACCAGCGCCAGCGTCGCACCGCTGGCATCGGCCTTTCTCATCTGCGATTTGAAACTTCCATCGCCGCAGTGCATCAGCACGTCGAACCCGATGTCACGCAAGGCTTCAGCCGCACAGAAGCCCAACCGCTGCGCGCGCTCGCCCTGGTGTACCACGTAGACGTCGGGCGCAGACCGCTCGACCGCGAATTCCAGTTCGCCGCTCTCCCGCCAGAGCGCGAGCAGCCGTTCCACTCCCACGGCAAAACCCGCTGCCGGCATCGGCTTGCCGCCCAGTTGGCCCACCAGGGCGTCGTAACGGCCTCCGGCGCACACCGTACCTTGCGCGCCGAGTTGCCCGCTCACCCACTCGAACACGGTGCGGTTATAGTAATCGAGTCCGCGCACGAGACGATGATTGATCCGAAAAGCAATCCCGGCTTCGTTCAACAACGCCTGCACCCCCGCGAAATGCGCCAGCGATTCCTCGCCGAGATGCTCGGCCAGTCTTGGCGCAGCCTCGACAACCTCCTGCATGGCCGGATTCTTGGTATCGAGAATGCGCAGCGGGTTGGAATGCAGGCGGCGTTGAGAGTCTTCGTCCAGTTTGTCCCGGTTCGCTTCGAGGTAAGCGACGAGGGCCTCGCGGTGACTGGCGCGTTCTTCCACCGAACCCAATGAATTGAGTTCGAGTTTTACGTCGGTAAGCCCGAGTTGTCCCCACAGGCGAGCGCACATGACGATAAGCTCGGCATCGATGTCCGGCCCGGCAAAACCGAGCGCCTCCACGCCGACCTGGTGAAACTGCCGGTAACGTTCCCCTTGCGGGCGCTCGTGACGAAACATCGGACCCAGGTAGTAGAGGCGCTGCGGCCCTCCGGAAGTCACGAGATTGCGCTGGATCACCGTGGCGCGCACACACCCTGCCGTGCCTTCCGGACGCAGCGCCAGTCTTTCGCCATTTGCCGCATCCTCGAACGCATACATTTCCTTTTCGACGATATCGGTAACTTCACCGATCGCACGGCGAAAAAGCGGCTCCGGCTCCACGATGGGCATACGGATCGGGCGATAGCCATAACACTTCAGCCAGTCACGGATGATGTCCTCAAAGTTCTCCCAGATTTCGGCCTCATCGGGAAGAATGTCTTTCATTCCGCGCACGGCCTGCAAGGTCTTGGTCATTGGTCTGTTCTGTTAGTGACTGGGTTCAAACGGATTTGCGAACGTAACGTCTCGACACGTATTCGTCGATAAGGGCAGTAAATTCGGCAGCGATGTTGTCGCCGCGCAGAGTAACCGTTTTTTGCCCATCTACAAACACCGGCGCGGCAGGCGCTTCGCCCGAACCGGGTAATGATATACCGACATTGGCATGACGACTCTCTCCGGGACCATTGACCACGCAACCCATCACCGCCAGGGTCATGTTTTCCACGCCGTCATGCTCAGTACGCCATTGTGGCATTTTATCGCGCACATGGCGCTGGACATGAGCAGCCAATTCCTGAAAAAACGTACTGGTGGTGCGACCACATCCGGGACAGGCCGTCACCATCGGCGCGAATGCGCGCAATCCCATCGTTTGCAGAATTTCCTGCGCCACCACGACCTCCTGCGTGCGGCTGCCGCCCGGCTCGGGAGTCAGGGAGACGCGGATGGTATCGCCGATGCCTTCCTGGAGCAGCACCGCCAGCGCCGCAGTCGAGGCGACGATGCCCTTGCTGCCCATGCCGGCTTCGGTCAGCCCCAGGTGCAGCGGATATTCGCACCGCCGACCCAGTTCGCGGTAGACCGCGATCAAATCCTGCACGCTCGACACCTTGGCCGAAACAACGATGCGATCCGCAGCAAGCCCCAGGCTCTCGGCCTGGATCGCCGATTCCAGCGCCGAGGCCACCAGCGCCTCGCGCATCACCGCACCGGCAGGCAGAGGCGCGGCGCGAGCGGCATTCTCGTCCATGACCCTGGCCAATACCGACTGATCGAGACTGCCCCAATTCACCCCGATGCGCACCGGCTTGTCGTATTTGCAGGCCAGTTCGATAAGCTCGGCAAACTGGGTGTCGCGCCGCGATCCCGCGCCGACATTGCCCGGATTGATGCGGAATTTGTCCAGCGCCCCGGCACATTCCGGGACTTTGGCAAGCAGAGCGTGCCCGTTGTAATGAAAATCTCCCACCAGCGGCACGTCGATGCCCTGCGCGGCGAGCCGTTCCCGGATACGCGGCACGGCCTTGGCCGAGGCTTCGTTATTGACCGTGATCCGAACCAGTTCGGAACCCGCGTGCGCCAGTTCTGTCACCTGCGCCACGGTCGCGTCGATGTCGGCAGTATCGGTATTGGTCATCGACTGCACCACGATGGGCACACCCGATCCGATCAGCACACGACCGACGCGCAGGAGGTAGGTACGACGGCGCGCGAGTAAGGCCGCGTGGACAGAGAACGATTTCGTCATTGCAGGGTCAGGTTGGCGACCCCGTCCTTGCCGGTATGCCTCTTCAGATCGACCGTCTGGCCGTTGAACTCCAGTTTCACGTTGCTCGCCGGTTTGACCATGACCGAAAAAGGCGGCTTGCCCTTGACGCTGTTGGAGTTACCCTTGATTCCAGTGCGGGCGAAGATGATTTTCCCGCTGCTGTCGTGCACCCGAGCCAGGGTACTGGCATTGAACAATAACCGCAGCGTCGCCTCAGTGGGAGGACTCGGCACGGCAGCGGCTTGGGTCGAAGCCAGGACGACGCCCGCTTCCCCGGCAGACTCATCCGCCAGTTCACTGCCCACTGGCGGGGGGGGATTTTCCGACCCTGGCGCAATGTTGACAGGCACAGGCGGGTCGAGTTTTTTGCTCTGGCGTTCGAGCCGGACGGTCTTCACCTGTGCCGGAGCCGCTGCGGTGGCCCCGAACCGGAATTCGAACCAGCGATAATGGATACCGGCCCAAATCAGCCCCGCCAGCGCCAGCGCCGCCAGTACGATCAGCGCCGCAGGAAGTAGCCTGCTGCGAGGGCGCGGGCTGGCCGCCGGCTGCACATTGCCGTCCAGTTTGATCATCGAAGCCAGATCGGCGGCAGTAGGCACCCGGGCGCTGATGCCCTCGAGCAACGGCTCGGGAGGGAGATCCAGGTAATTCGCGTAATTTCGCAGGAACCCACGCACGAAAGTCGGCCCCGGCAAAGTATCGTATCTCCCGGCCTCGAGGGCTTCGAGTTGCTGCGCCGACAATTTGAGAGTCCGGGCAACATCGTTCAGGGACTCTCCACGCGCCTCGCGCGCTTGTCGGAGGATTTCTCCGGGCGCAGGCGTCGGTTCAGGTTCAGGCATCAGTGCAGGTTCAGGCATCGGATCAAACACAACCGTCGGTCCAGATTCAAGCGCCAACCCGGACGCAGGCATCAACCCGGATTCAGGCGCAAGCATTGGCTCGGACGCAGGTATCAACCCGGATTCAGGCGCAAGCGTCGGCTCGGACGCAGGCATCGGCCCGGATTCAGGCGCAAGCGTCGGCTCAGGCACGAGCGTCGGCGTGGCCTCGGCTTCGAGGCTGTTTTCCTCGGCAGAATCAGATTGAGATTGCATGGTATTCACTCGTATTTTCCTTGCATCATCAATGCGTTTTCAGGGGAGTCGGCAAAGCGACTGCGAAGTTGCTCTCCATAGCTCGCTTCGGAATGTTTCTCGCCAAGCCGCCGCGCCGTGCGCACCCCAAGCCACGCCGAACGCGCGTCTGGCTCAAAACGTTGATGGAATTTGATGAGAAGATCGTGGGCGCTCCGGTAATTACCCCGACGATAACCGACTTCCGCCAGCCGGTACAGAGGCTCCTGTGCCTCCCTGCTGTCGGAAGGAACGATTTCCAGCGCTTTGGAAAACTGGATCTCGGCGCGTTCAAGCTCGTTGTTCTCCAGCAGGCACAAGCCGGCATTGGTATGAGGCGATGCCTTGTGTTGGTAATACGGATTGGCCGCCGAGGTCGCAAACCGCGACATCGCTTCGGAAAAGCGTTTCTGGGTGCACAGGAACCAGCCATAACTGTTGTTGAAGTCCGGATCTCCGGGCGCGCCGCCGAGCGCCCGGCGGAAAGCATCGTCGGCCTGAGCGTTTTGTGCGAGTCTCATATAGACCAAACCCATCAAATGATAAGCCGGAGGATAGCCGGGCTTTATTCTCAGGGCCGTCCTGGCTTCATCCAGGGCGACATCCGTTCGTGCGCGTTCGAAAAGCCATGCCTGCCCGAGTTCGGTATGGTTTCGCGCTTTCGCGTCTTCCTCGCTCGCGGGTGGCTGGTCGGACAGGGGGCGAGAATACGGGCCACGGTAACTGGGTGTGGCATCGAACGATGAAGCGGTATGGAACTGATCCTCCGTCGTTACGCAAGCACCCAAAAAGAAAACGGGAACCATCCAGAACAGGGGTAATGTTGGACGTGTCATGAGAAGACCTCCTCCATCGTCTGTAACGAACACGCGCCGGTGCGCCGTGTCCTGTCTCGCACCTGCCCGGCAAGTTGCCCACAGGCTGCGGCCACATCGTCACCGCGCGTCTTGCGTGTCGTGACAATAATACCGGAATCGAGCAGAAGTTCCGCAAAACGCCGGACGCGCCCGGCAGGCGAGCGCGTAAACCCGGAATGCGGAAAGGGATTGAACGGAATCAGGTTGAATTTGCACGGCACATCGCGCGTGAGATCGACCAGCGCGCGCGCGTGGGCGTCGCCGTCGTTCACGCCATCGAGCATCACGTATTCAAACGTCACGAAGTCGCGCGGCGCGCGTTCGAGATACCGTCGGCAGGCCGCCATCAACTCGTGCAGCGGATACTTGCGGTTGATCGGCATCAAGCAATCCCGCAACGCATCGTCGGGCGCATGCAGCGACACCGCCAGCGCCACCGGACATTCCTCGCGCAGGCGGTCGATTGCGGGCACGATGCCCGCAGTCGATACCGTCACTCGCCGTCTCGACAGCCCGTAGGCATGATCGTCGAGCATCACCCGCAAGGCGGCAACGACGTTGTCGAAATTGGCGAGCGGCTCGCCCATGCCCATCAACACGACGTTGCTGATAACGCGGCCATTATCCCGGCCTTCCCCGCTGTCGCTGGCAGCAGCCGCCCCGAGTAACCTGTTCGCCAGCCAAAGCTGGCCGAGGATCTCTCCGGTGCTCAGGTTCCGGTTGAACCCCTGCTTGCCGGTCGCGCAGAAGGCGCAATCGAGCGAACAACCCGCCTGCGACGACACGCACAGGGTTCCACGCCCCGCTTCGGGGATGAAAACCGTCTCCACCGCGTTGGCGTCTCCGACATCGAACAGCCATTTGCGCGTGCCATCATCGGACAGGGAATCCCGCAACAACACGGGCGCGCGAATCTCGGCCTGTTCCTTGAGCCTTGCCCGCAACGTCTTGGCAATATCGGTCATCGCGTCGAAATCGTCGCACCCCTCGCGGTGCATCCAGCGCATCACCTGACGGGCGCGAAAAGGTTTCTCGCCCAGTTCGGCGAACCAGGCGAGCA
>JGI24702J35022_10001291_pt1 | contig 15590 bp, 17 predicted proteins | sample TergutTh196P4_FD_35022 | JGI IMG/M metagenome (IMG submission 35022)
CTTGCACACATTTTTATGGATGAACGATAGATTAACCCAAGATATGTCACTTTATGCTCTAATTTTTATTAACCCCCAAAAACTCCCGCCATAATTTGAATTTTCTCGAGTTATGTAGTAGCCTTTAATACCTATACCAATAAAGACTAACGCATAAAAGGTAAAATTTTGTTTTTCCTCTTGACGCAAAACTCACCTTGAATAACATGGTGCGTGCACCGAGTGGACAGCTCTAAACCTTGTGCATGAGCTTACACCGTTAGGGTAGATCGGGAAACTAATCTGCCTCCCGAAGTTGGAAAGGTGACGAAACCATATCTTTACAACTTCCATAATATTTATTCTTGGAGAAAAAATGAAAAAAATCCTACCTACAGCAATAGCATCGCTTCTCGTGTTCACTCTTTTGCTTCTTGCATGTGAAGAAAAAGGAGGAAGAGGAAAAACCAGTGGAGACTTAGATAAGCTTCCCCCAAAGATGTCCAATACTCACGATTTAAAAATTGCCTTACCTCCTCAAGATACAGTTTTTGATGATGATCTTTGGGTCGAGATTGATTATTTAAATAGTAGTGGCGCAGAAAGTAAGCAACAAGCAATTAGCTTATCATATTTCATTACTACAGCAGGAATTTCTTACCCCAAATTATATGCCTTTCGTCCCGCAGAACTCAATGCTGAAGGTATTTCGATATACGATCCATGGAACCGTCCCACTCCCCTAATTGATTTATTATGGTCCGATTTTGCCAAAGGATATCTCGTCCCCAGCCAAAATTACCGTACTTTTTTTTATGACTATACAAAAAATATGATCAACGGTTACAATGTGCAAAGAGTTAATGCCATTTTTTTGTTTCGGACCATTGTTGTTGTCAACCCTCAAAGTAAACCTTTTCTCTTTGAATTAAATCTTTTACCTACCCAAGAACGATTGAATACCAATGGAGTTCTAGAACCTTCCTATCTACTTACGGACCTCATTACAAAATTTATTACCGAAAATCCTCAACAATATGAATATCTTTATGAAACAGAAGATGAATGGGAAGGCACAACATTTGAGGGAAAAACAAATACTTTTAGTTGGGTTCATATGCAAAATGGATATTATCTAAAAGAATCCGATCGCATTTTTATTCCAGACTATAATACTAATGGCGCCATGCGACCAAGTAGAGTAGTAAAAATAAGTTTAATTGGTGCATCCATAGATTCAACTAGGCTACTAAAAAATTAAGAAATAGGTTTTAGCGAAAATATTCCAAGCAGCATCTTCCCTATTTCTTTGGCAAAATAGTAGGAATCACTGTATGGCGATCAACCGAAAGCAAAACTTTTTTTCCCGAGATGACCAAAAAATTTACTCTTTATGAATTATTATTAATTGCCGGATTAAGTGCCATTGGGCTGGCTATCAAACCCATCATTAACCCTTTTATCCACCTTATTTCCAGCGGGTTACGGATACCCGGTGGTTCGCTTACAGGCGGTTTTTTAATGATCTGGCCGGCTTTTACTCGTATCTATATCGATAAACCGGGTTCTGCGTTAATTTTTGGTTTAACCCAAGGAATGGTTGTTATCATGTTGGGGTTTTTTGGTAGCCATGGGATATTTTCACTAGTTACTTATACAATGCCGTGTTTAGTCATAGAAATTTTGGCTTTATTGCTAGGGATCCCGAACTTTTTCTGCTCTCTCCCGGCTGTTAGAAGAGAACCACGCGGAAAAATGGAAACCAAGCGAAAATCACTCTTGGTTATTTGTACCTACTGTGTAGGAGCCAATGTAACTGGCTCTTTATTAGTGGCGCTAATGATCATGCAACTCCCCTTGATCATGTTGAGCATAACAACGATAAGTGCTATTATATCAGGTTTAATGGGGGGCTATTGTGGGTGGTTAGTGATGGAAAAATTAGCAAAATATCGAGTGTTCTAGTTTGCTATGTTTGGATGGAATTAATCTATTATTATAAAAAGGAGATTTTTATGAAATTGATCTTCACGGTCATGATTTTGCTTTTCATGATACCGGTATTCACCTTAGAAATAACTAATGATCTTGGTGAAATTATACTTTTTGAAAAAACGAACCTCGCCGATTTTACGCTCGTGAATCTTACGATTACCAACGAAAAAAGACATGAAACTGTTATTGAACAATACTCAGGGTTTCGATTAACAAATTTGATGACCAAATTTGGTCTTCTTAATTTTTCGGCAATAGAATTTATAGCGAGTGATCAATATTTAGTTCGTCTAACGCGAGAGCAAATTATAGAATATGATCCTCTTATTGCCATCATGAAAGATGACAATCTCCTACCTCTTGAAGGATTACGGCTCATTTCTCCAGATTTACCAAATATGTATAAAATATCCAATATTGAAAAAATAATTTCTGTTTTAGATATTTTTATTACAGAACCTGCAATTATTTTCCCCGTTCATACCATCCTCGAAAGAGTAAAATTAAGTATTAACAGTGAACAAGAACAAGTGTTTCAAATGGCTGAAATTATTGCCCAACTCTCCACAAAAAATGAAATAACCATACGATTAGCCTCTACCGATGGTATGGAACAAGTTTTACCAGCTCACTATCTAAAAAATGCTTCTCTTGTGAAGAACCAAAACCTTTTCCACCTTCAAGGACCTGAAATACCACGTGGCATGAGGCAAAAAGAACTCTTATTCATGGCTGTTGAAGAAAACTATATCCTCTTTTATCAGCATCAAAACCTCCAGCAAAACGAGGAATACATAAAATTTATGAAAGTAATTAGTAATAAACCAAGAAAAGCGATGATCAATGGAGAAATAAAAGAAATCGCAGATTTTGATATTTTTGACTGGTCAACTGTAAATTATGTGGAATAAAAATATATTTTTAATATTTTTTGGGGGATTATGCCTACTGTCTTGTTCGACAAAAAGTAGGTTAATGATTGTGGGAGATATTCCTTTTAAAACGCAAATACAAAGTATTGATGATTTGCATGTTATAATTGATAAGTTTCATGTTGATGATATCTTCTTTGTAACAAAAGACTTAGTGGCAGTAGAAATAAAGGCAAAATTGATAAATGAAGTACAACTACAATATGCACAAGGAAAATGGAATCTATCAAGTTCCCAGCTCGCACGGAGCATTAATTTGCATGATCTTCAATACATCGCCGTGAGTTCCACTTTTAAGGATTATCAATTAGCTGTTTTTTCGGGAGATCAGGAACAAGAACTTATTTCCAGTTATGAAACCTTGAAAAAAAATTTTTTCTTGGAAGGTACAGCGGAAAAAAATGGCCGGACGATGAAAAAATATCGTGGGTTTCCTTCTCCTCCTTCAATAACTGTTCTAGAATATACAGATAAACCAATTATTGCGTTTGTGGAAAATGGGGAACAAAAAATATACGATATTGATTTTTTATTACCCAAAATGAAATTTTTTCAGACTCACTGGCAAATTGATAATGACGCGTTATTAATAATTTGGAATGATTTTCCCCAAGCTTCTATTTCTTTGGTAAAGCATAAGCTACAACAAACTTTCCGGAATCCCCCCTTGTTAATGATGATGATCGATGGATTAGGGTGGAAGATGCTAGAAAATGCAAGAGCTTACGGAGACGTTAAGAGCTGGGCAAATGTTAATTTTGTTCCCATGCGGACCTTGTACCCCCCCACAACAACAAACACGATGCAACAACTAATGAACTTTGATTCGCAATTACAATTTAGAGATTCATACTCTTCCTCGGGGAAGATCATTGAAAATGATCATGTCTTATATAAATCGCTCTTTGAAATCATCCTTAACACTGATTTAAATGATAATAGTACTACCGATGATGAAATATTTGATTCTGCTAAAGAGCATCTTCTTTTAACACCGCGGTTACTCTTCGTCCATTTTCATAGTGTCGACGATACTGCACATGAATTTGGTCCTTATCACCACAAAACTAGAACCCAAATCACGATTGTAGAAGATTATGTGCAAGAATTAATTGCTCGGTGGCAAGGAGATTATGTCATCTTTTCTGACCACGGATTACATAGTGTAGAAGGGAAGGGGCAACATGGGCAAAACCGAATCGAAGACATGGTTGGAGTGTTTTATTCTTCTATTGACCAGCTCCCTGCTGTCATTCCTCATCGCTTGACGATTAACGAAGAAAGATAAGCCTTAAAGCCGATGAAAAAAGCATGCTCTTTAGATCTTTGGTTGGTAATCACGGGACTAATTATTCTTTGCGCGGTATTGCTGTTGTTTAGACAAAGAGTAACGGATGATCACTTAATACTTGAAGACTCCTCTCAAAATACTAGCGCCATAAATATTATGGAACTCCAAAACTATTCAGGTCTTGATCTTACCAACCTCCCCAACGGTGCTATACGTACATTTTATGAAAAATACCATCTTGATAAAGGAGATAATCTTCTGCAAATTTATACTCTGGAGCAAATCTTTCTTTTGGCCGGTATTCAAAAACTGGCTTCTAGTAGTTATATTTTTTCTTCTTCTGATGGAGCAATGGTTAAAGTTGAATCCAAATCTGAACAACATATTTTACTCACCTTAGAAAAAAATAACCAGGATATCAGTTTAAGATTAATCATTCCGGAGGATAAATTTTCCCAAAGATGGCTAAAAAAGGTGACTAAAATAAAATATGAAGCAAATAATTATTAAGAATTTAACTCTGCAATTTGATAAAAAAAAAATTTTTGCTGATCTCAGCTTCATTTTTACTTCGGGGACGGTAACCTTGATTCAAGGTTCCAATGGGGCTGGTAAAACTTGCTTACTCCAGTGTATTTGTGGAATTATACCACGGTTTTTTAACGGAGAGATTTACGGAGCAATAGAATATCAAGGAATTGAAGTAGATTTTCCCCGGACATTCAGTTTTTTATGGCAAGAGCCAGATAAACAGCTTTGTTTTCCTTTTTTGGAAGAAGAATTATTTTGCGGAGCGGAAAATTTGGGACGGCCAACAAATGATCTAAAGAGTGATTATGAAATGATAATAACAGATTTCCCCTTTTTACAAAGAAATGACACCCAAACTTTTAATCTATCTTTAGGACAAAAAAAAATCCTTTTATTCGCCGGGATGTTCTTGAAAAACAGCGAGGTTTATTTGTTAGATGAACCTTGTGCGGGATTATCGGAAGAATTTCGGCAGAAAATCTATTCTTGGGTGGAAAAATTGCAACAACGCGGCAAAATTATCATCATTGCCGAACATGATAATTGTGGGGAGAAATATGGACCAACAAAGAACCTTGAAATCAAGAGGAAAACTGAAAACGATGTTTCATAAGCTACTTCATGTTATTTGTCATCAACCAAAATTTCTTTTGGCAGGGAATGTTTTGCATGATTAAAATAACTAATATTAAAAAAAGTTTTGGAACAATTCAGCTTATCTTCCCAGAAATTGAAGCTAAACAGGGAGAAATTGTCTTATTAGTTGGACCTTCTGGAAGTGGAAAAACGATCTTTTGCGAGATGCTGGTAAAATTTTGCCCAGCAGAGGCAGGAGATTTTCAGATTCATGGAAGGTCTTACCAAAAACTTGATATTTTTAAAGAAGTTCATTATATCTGCCAAGAGCCTGAACATAATCTGATCGGAATCACTTGCTGGGAAGATTTAAGGCTCTGGAACTCCTCTCTAGAGGCATTATCTAATGTACTACAACTGTTTAACTTGTCAGAATGGCAGAATACTCCCATTTGGAAATTAAGCTTTGGGCAAAAAAAAAAATTAGCTCTTTGCGGATTAATACTGGTTCAAAGACCTATATGGATCATTGATGAACCTTTTGCAGGTTTAGATGAACAATTAACCTTACAGCTTAAAATCATCATGCAGCATTTTTTACAAAATGGGGGCCTAATTATTGCTACCAGCCACAATAAAGAAAATTTTAATGATTCCATTACCAATGTTTATGAAATTTAGATTGATTATTTTTGCTCTTCTGCTCTGGATGCAATCCTTATTCGCCCTTGAAATTACCCCGGCTGATACCACTAATATTCTCCGTTTTGAGTTAGAAACAATTCGGATTGTCGCCCCGGGTAACTCAGAATCAATTGGGAAACGAAATGTAATCTATTTAGATAATACCATAAAATCCCATGAACTATATTTAGCTGATTTATTAAAAAATGTTGCCGGTTTAAATATCTCAACGGGGAGCCGTGGCGAAAGTAATTTAAAAATACGAGGATTTCGGAGAGAAAGTGTAAAAATTATGATTGATGGACGCACGGTTAATGGTGGTTATTTTGGTTTTGTTAATCTAGCAGAAATGCCGATCTTTGACTTAGCAGAAGTGCATATTGTGAAAGGTGCGGTATCTTCATTATATGGTAGTAATTCTAGTGGGGGAGTTGTCAATTTTGTTTCGCGCCGACCACCTGAAGATTCATGGCTCACTTTAAAAAGTAGTATTCAAAGGAATAATACCCAAAACTGGCAATTAATCTCTGCCCATAGCTTCTATCTTTGGGATTATTGGATCAATTTTTCTGGGTCTAGAACAAAAGGTTTCGCTTTATCCAAAGGATTTGAACCCACAGCTTACCAAAATACAGGCATACGCACCGCTTCCGAAAATTCAAGTATGGACATCCAATCGAAATTTAATTTTAGTTTTTTCGATGTACATTCCGCTGGAATATCTCTCGGATATAGTTTTGCCGATGTTAGAAATGTACCTAGTTCAATTTATGAGCAGATGTATCGCCGATTCCAAGATTGGAAAAGATGGCAGATAAGCGGAATGGGAAACTTAAATTTTACCGATCGGCTTGTTTTGCAACCACAACTTAGTTATGATGTTTATAACAATGTTTACCAAGAGTTTAGAGATGCCGATTATAAGATTAAAACATATGATTCAATACTGGAAAGTTGGTCTTTTACTCCGCAACTAAGAACTCAATATCGTGTTAATGAAAAAAATAAAATCTATCACCTCGCAAAATTTGAAAGAGAAACTTATAACCGTAAAGATGATCGTGAGTATCCTGATTGGACAACTAATTATACCAACTTGTATCAAACTTCAATGTTATACTATCACCAGTTTAATGATGTTTGGCAAATTAGCGGGGCTTTTGGACTCTCTCAATCGGCAAGATACTATTATCAACAAGATACCAAAAATCTCTCGAAAACAGCCTCATCAGATAATAGTTCTGCTTCACGACAACATCGGCAAACTCTTAAAACTGCGTGGTATAGCGAACCAGCGTTATCTTTGCAGTATCAAAAGACCCTGAATAGCATCAATTTTGCTCTTTCGCGGAACATTCAATACCCGATCTTGCGACATCTTTATTCTCTTTCCCGAGGTAATCTCACTTTAATGCCCGAAAGAGTGATCAAGGCGGAAATTAATTTTCGCCAGCTTTTTGTGGGGGATAATTACTCGATTAACTTGGAAAACAGTTTGTATTATAATATTATCGACGGTCTTATCGACCGGGTGAATAGTAGCCACTACCAAAATCAATCACAACAGCAAAATAGAGGCGTGGAATTGTCGTTGATCACGAAAAGCGGAAAACATTTCACCACAGAACATCAACTAAATTATATTGATCTAAGAATGAACAAACACTTCCAGTTTACGGAAACTCCAGAATGGAGCGGAACAAACACCTTATCATATTCTTTTTCCTATCCAATAAAACTTTCCTATCATTTACACTGGTATGGTGATATGCAGAGCCCTGATAATACAGGAAAATTACACACCTTACCAGCAAAAACTTTACATGATCTCAGCTGGATTTGGGAATTAAAACTCAATAAATATAGAATTAGTGCTTCTATTACAAATATCACAGATTTAAACTATGCTGAAGAATACGGTTACCCCGCAGCTGGCATTGGTTTTAGCCTTAATATCGAATGGGTCGTTTTTTAGGTATCCTCGATTCTATACGAGGATACTCCTGATACTATTCCCCTATACATTAACCAATATCGTAGCGGCTATTTCCAAACGCCATTGTGGGTAATCGGAGATAGCCGTAACATTTAATACTAAATGGAAATGCGATAAGACCGAATACATCAAAAAAAATTTTCTAAAATCATGATCATCACACTTGTTCCGGCTCTTCGATAATGAATAATTGATAAATATGACAAACCAATCGCCAGTAGAGCTAAAAAACATATGCCCAAGGCTATAACTCTGAACCCATATAACAAGACAGGAGTAGTTGTATAATAAGATAATTCAAAAAATAGTAAAGTTAAATAGCTAGCTAGTAAGAAAGCAAAGAAATAGATAACTATTTCCACAAAGATAATCAAACGGCGATGATGGTACACAAAGCTTTGTGTTCGATCTTGTAAATTGTATGCAACCTGGTTTTCAGGATCGCAGAATAAACAATAACGAGATCGTCTTAAAGTAAATATGCCGCATATTTTACATCGTTTAACGAGGCGCCGAAATTGTGCATCTTCTTCTTGATATATGCTTTGCTCAAGCAGACTACAACCACAAACACCGCATTTAGATATCCCCGGTACCAATAGGGAACCGCAACGAGCACATTTAAGACCCTGGTAGATAATCTCCTTCTCAAAACCATCACTCGTTTCAGAAGTAATGCCTTGAGCATAGTCGTATCCACAAAAATAACAATTTTGAAACTCTTGAACAATCAATCTGTTACACTTAGGGCATATTTTACGTATCGAATCCATTACTTATTCTGTGGGAGGACTTGGAGCTCCGGACTCAGGTCCAATGTATGTCCAAATACCATTGTCTATGCCTTGCGCCATATTTGAGCGACCATCATAAAAAACTACCGCCTTTGCAATCCAACCTTTAACGGGCGGTTCGGAAACTAAATCGATATGCATAAAAGGATCCCCAATACTGTACACACTAAGTCCATAACTCCCATTCGGAGTTTTGATGTACGGATTATCTTCATTGATGTCAAACCAAGTAACGATGGAGCTTACAGAAGCGGAAGCCATATTAAAACCTGCCCCCCCCATAATCACTGGTGTTCTCCAATAAGCTTGAATATGAATCGCCAATTGTTGTAAATCACTATGAATAGCAGCAACTTTTTGATTTGTTGCTTGCGTATCAAAAATTATAATTCCTACTGCCACAGCAATTCCCACAATAATAATGGACAAAACAATCATGAGTATTTGTTGCAAACCCATTTTAGCCCCCTAATATTATTTATATATGCATTTGGAACCTCATAATTAACGATTAACATTATCTTGGATGAGCCTCAACAACAAAAAGGGGAAGTAATTCTTTGTTTCCTGAACACGAACAATGAATATATATCGGAAACAAATGCCATACCTCCCCAATTCTCTTTTAGAAGATTTTTACGGCTGTTCCATATGCTAAAACTTCTGCTGTATTTTGGATAATATTCGTAACCGAATATCTAGTACAAATTATGGCATTTGCACCTAATTTTTCAGCATCTTCAATCATTCTGTTAGTGGCAATTTCGCGAGCCTCGGTAAGCATTTCTGTATAACTTTTGATTTCACCACCGGCGATAGTTTTAAAGGAGGATGTGAGATCAAATCCTACATGGATAGAATGAACCACAGAACCTTTTACCAATCCTAAAACTTCGTAATCCTGATCTGGAATTTTATTGATGGTTAGTATAAGCATAATTCGCCTCCGTAATACTTAACCTTATTTTTCATTGAATAAACAACGTCCACAGTAACCAGCAAAAGCTCCTCCCACAAGTGGAGCAACTATAAATACCCAAACATGCTGCAGAGTCTGCCCCAGCCCAAATATAGCAATTCCAAAACTGCGCGCGGGATTAACGCTTGTTCCTGTGAGTTTAATCCCCACAAGATGGACAAGGGTTAATGTAAACCCAATAACAATACCAGCAATTAGTTTATTCTCTGTTTTTCTCACTACGCCAATAATGGTTAGCACAAAAACAAAGGTTAGTATTATTTCCACAAGAGCAGTAAGGTAGATTTGCGTACAGACACCTCCATTTATTACACTAATATAGTGATTACCTGCTAAGGTGCCAATATTGGTGGAGGTTGTTTTTATGATAATAAGGAATAATAAGCAACCACCAATAATTCCACCAATAAATTGACTAACAACATACCAAATAAAATCTTTAAGGGATATTTTCTTACCAATCAACAAGCCCAGAGAGACAGCTGGATTAACATGAGCACCACTAATATCACCAATCATATACACAATGGCCAACAACGATAATCCAAAAGCAAGAGCGGTTGCAACTACATCACCTGTCATGGCTGCTGTTCCGCAAGATATAAATACTAAAATAGCTGTACCGAGTACTTCAGCAAAGTACTTTTTCGTGTCTTTTTTCATTTAAGACCTCCTTTTTTAAATAATTAATAATTAACATCTAATAATGATGTCCATAATATCAAAATCAAGAAATAAAGTCAAGCCAAAAGATGATCAAAAATTAAAAATTTACCCTCTTATATTTATCAAGGCTGTTGCCTAGTGATTACTGGACACCAAAAAGTTTGATTTATAATATTAATTCTCTATTTACATTAATCACAATTAAATATGATTGTAATTTGACATAATTAAAGTGCGATTAATAAAATAAAAAAGAACATCTTGCACGGGAAAATATGTGATCTAATTAATAATTCATATAGCGATACGGTATCTATCTTTATTTAAAATATTTGTCCTTTTTCCAGGGATAGCAAATCATTTGAGCTATAAATATCAAAATATCCAGAACATTTTGTTTTAAAAATAAATACAAAAAAGATCTCTAACTTTTCTGCGTATTATACTAGGGAACATTACCTCAACTGCATAATGGGAAGAAAGGCGGTAAAAAAAAGGTAATTTATTTGCTTGTTTTTTCGTTGTTTAAAGGGTTTTTATCACTCAATTTTTCTCTATCCTAAACGAAGTTCTATGTTTTTTTCTTTAACTTTTCTTTTAAGCCAAAAAATTCAAATTTATTTTTTGCTTAAAATCGGTAGAAAAAGAAGAGAAATTTTAGACGAGTAATTTTTACCTTTGTGAATTTATGCTAAAAATGCTAAATATGTCAATACTAAAGTCATCGTTTGTCTCTATATTTGGGATGGAAATACTTGATCAGCCAAAAAAGATATAAAAAATACACCTAAATAAATTTTATGGATTATTGAAAAAACATATCGATTGAGTAAATTGATTGAAATGTTCAATAAATTAAGAGTTTATAAAAAATGAAGGATTATTTATTATGAAACCAAACTATAAAAAGCAATTCTCTGACGACCTAGAGATTGTCCGTAATACAAAAATTTTAGATGAAGCAAGATGGAAAGCCATAATTGACGACCTAAAACAAAACAAAATCTTTGATTATTATTGTTTATATGTTTATGTAATGTGTGATTTTTGTCTGCAGCGTAAGCGATTTGATGAAGTTTCTGTTTTACTGAAAGACTTAGAGGAAGTGGGCAATGCAAACAATGACCTTGCCAAAGCATATTTTAGTCTTTTGACAGGTATATATCATTGGTACAAAAGCTTTGATGCTGAGATGGTAGAGAAATATGCAAACGAAGCTATAATCATTCATACAAAATTTGGACAAAAAGACCAAATTATTCTATTTGCAGCCCACCAGCATCTAGGAGTTGCTTTGTTTATGCATTGTAAATATTTCAAAGCTTACGAACATTTCCAGTTTGCAATGAAAATCCCTTTACCAGATTTTTTTAAGTATCGAAAAGCAATGACCTATAGTTGGCTTGGAAGATTAGAAGAGCATTTTCACAATACCAAAACAGCTATCTGGAATTATCTTAAATGTGCAGAAATACTCAAAAAATACTCTTTACATACAGCTCATGCAGATATTTTAAACACCATTGGGGTGATGCATTTCGAGATGAAAAGATATGAAGAAGCCTTTGAGTTATACACAGAAAGCCTTGAAATAAGTGTAAAACATAAAATTGATATAACTGCGACTGACACTTATGTCAATTTAGGACTTTATCACAATGAAAAAAAAGATTTTGAAAAAGCCACTGAGTATTATTTCAAAGCACTCGAGATGAGAGATGCCGAGCATATTAGTCAAAAGTATATTTCAAATACCTTTTTGATAGGTAAAAACTATTTAGATACAGATGACCTTGACTTGGCATATCAATGGCTACTTGAAGCTCTTGAAAAAGCACTCCAATTAAAAAATGATGTTTTTCTTACATCACAAATTTATGGTTATCTTGGAGTTTTTTATCAAAAGAAGAAAGATTACAAAAATGCTCTTGAAAACTTCAAACTTGCCCAAAATATCATACCAGAAAATCATGTTACAAGGCACTCTCTCTGGCTCTGCACCCTCTTTGCTGAATATTACGAAGAACAAAAGCAATATAAAAAAGCTATGGAAGTATTAAAACAATATAAAAAGATTTTAGCAGAAATAGAAGATGAAGAGATGAACCAGAGTTTTGAATTTATCCAATTTAAAGCGAAAATAGATTTTGCTTGACAAAAAACCTTGTATAAAAAAAATGTATTCTGTGAGTTATTTTTAAAATGACGAGTGAGGATTATTTTGTGGAAGGGAAAATATTTTGAGCAAAAAGCAAAAATGAAAAAATAAACTTAGTTCAATTCCAAAAGATTTTACTTATGAGGAAGCAAGAGCTTTATTAGGAATGTTTGGATTTGAAGAAGAAAATAAAGGACATTCATCAGGATTAAGAGTTATGTTTATAAATAAAATGCTTGATATATGTTTTCGATTACATAAACCACATCCAAATAACTTACTAAAGAATTATCAAGTTAAAAAATTATTTGAGTTACTAAAAAAATTGGAAGAAAATTGACATGAGTAGATTCATGGAATACAAAGGATATTATTCCAACCCAAGATACAGTGCTGAAGATGACATATTTTGGGGAAAACTTGAGGGTATAGAAGATAGTATAAGTTTTGAAGGGACTACTGTAGATTGCTTAAAATCATCATTTATTGAAGCAGTAGAAGATTATCTCGATACATGTAAAAGAAATAATATGAATCCTAAAATACCATTCAGAGGTCATTTTGAGATAGACATAACACCTGAAATTCACAAGCGAGTTGCTTTATTTGCATCAGAAAATGAGATGTCCTTAAACCAAGTTATTGAAAAAGCTTTGAAAGGATATTTTACTGTTGCAGAAAATTAGTTACAAAAAAATCTTGACAAAAAAACCTATTTTATAAAAATGGCACAAAATAAATATTTTTGATCTTAATACAGACCGGTAAATCATTATTTTGTTGATTGGTAAACGATAGATACCGCATCAGCAAAGCTGCGAAGCTATGCCCAATCCTCAAAATATATATCCTATTTTTGCTTGGAAATAGGGAAATTGATACCAGTCGCGGTTAAGAGATACTGGCAATTTTAAAACAAGACAAAAAAAGTATGCAAAATTCTGCATCGGAAAGCGGGAGAGTTGCGTTTACTTGATTTGTGTTAAAAATTGCCTTATCTTTTCATAAAATCCTTAAATTACTTCCCACGATAGGCAGATACAGACAAGATGTCTGCTTTCTCACAAAAACACTTCAATTGTAAATTTTCGTTTTCCTTGTAGAATTATGTTATAGTCTGGCAGACATTAAATGCATATAATCCTAAAGGAGATATCTATGAGTAATTCTCATGAAGAAGCGATGGCTAAAGAAATTAGCCCAGAAGAAAAATTGCAAGCGACCTACAAAAGACTACTGATTACAGTTATTTTTGGCTGTATAGGATGGCCTGTATTTGTTTATGCTTTCAATCATTCATTTAACCCTCTGGTAATGCTACTTGGAGGGGCAATAGTATCGGCACCGATACTTTACATCATGGCAAAGGGTGGTGGATTAAAAGATGTATTCAAAACAGATGAATACGAGGTTATCACCACTCATGGCGATGGCAGAAAAACTTCTGATGGGGGTTCTGAATCATTTTTGATAGGACTGATAGTCAAATTTTTTGCCTTGATTTTTGTAGTATTCATCGGCTGTTTAATCCAGCTGGGAATAGCGATTTGGATGACTATCAGGTATATCTCATTATACTTGAAAGCCAGTGAAAAACCACCTTTTATCAAAAGTGCTTTTCCTATCTTGATTTTAGGAACTGTAGTGCTTTTTGGTAGTGGCTGGGTAATAAACCTGCTAACGAGCGCGGGAGGTTGAAATGAAAAACATCATTAAATTTATCGTTTTGTTAGTGGTAATCGGAGTTTTCATAACAGGTTGTGAAAACAAAGTTACTCCTCCCGATAAAGAAGGGGATGTCCCTGCAAATCTACAAGGAAGATGGTTTTATAACCCAATATGCACTATACCTGCTTATGAGTTTAAAACCGATGGTAAATTGCTTTTAGGCATCATTTTTAAAGATGCCTGGTCAGATTTCCCAGGCGATTGGCTGGACTTTACTGATGTTGGCATCACTTTTGCGGTGAATCAAGAAAACATCACTTTTATGGTAGAGGAAAACCTTATTGGCAGCGTCAGATATAGTGTCTCAAGAGAGATATTGACCTTATCAGGAGCGACTCCCCAAGAAGCACTTGAAATTATTGGCATCGAAAATGGTTTCTATTACAGACCCCATAGCGGATATACTGACAATATAAAGGGTATTTTTGAAGGCGAAATAGATGGTGTACCTCACAGATTTGAATTCGATGACATGGATGAACCTCTTTACGATTTCATCTTAAAAATCGATTCAGGCAACGAATGGAAAAATAAAGCAAAAGGCAAACTTCGATTATTAAATGAATTACTCGATGTTATCGCAGAATTTACAGATGTCGTCGACCCTGAAACTCCAAATCAATGGGTTTCTGAGGGACATCCACGATGGGAAGAGTTTATCACAGAGCAAGGTGGAACGCCTTATTTTGAAGGCTCTTTCACAGGTTCTGGTGATAATTTGGTTTTTACTCCAAAAGGATGCAAACCCTTTATAAAGGTTACTGGTGGGGGTGGTGACGATGTGCCTCTTATAGGTAGCTGGTATACAAATCCTGCCGGTGGTAGTCTGCACCTTGCTTTTGTTTTTAAAACCGATGGAATTGTAAGTATCGGATTGGAAGCCTTTGCCACAGATTACGAATACTCGGTTTCAGAAAATGTAATCATGGTTGGGTTGCCAGATTTTCCACTCGGAACTGTAAAATATTCCATCAGTGGTAATGTTCTGACAACTTATGATCCCGTGCCAGATGGACTCATTCCGGTTCCTATATTGACAGGGACATACTACAGACCTCTTTAAATCTGAAAAAAATAGCAGTTGCATGGCTAATGCTGTGCAACTGTTTTTTATTTTATGTTAATAAAACTATTAATAATGGAACTTTACAGCACCATATAGCAAAAAAATATTGACAAAAAAAGCTGTTTATATAAAGCCTACTCAACAACACCAATATTGACATATTTTTGGTATAAGTTCCGATATATTTTCCAAATATTTTTTTTCAAAACATGATT
>JGI24702J35022_10001292_pt1 | contig 15586 bp, 9 predicted proteins | sample TergutTh196P4_FD_35022 | JGI IMG/M metagenome (IMG submission 35022)
GACGAGGCTGGGAATACCTCGTTGGGAAAAGATACGCCATTTTACTACTGGATCATGAGCGGAGGGGGCGAGTGGCTTGCCGCCAACCCCTCGTGGGACGATTTGAGCGCTTTGGACATCGGCACGAGCTGGGGNAAATTTTTAGCGCAATACATCAATAACAGGGATATCCTGCCGCAGTTCGGAGAGAGGCCGCTGAGAGACCGGGACGGAGACTTAAAAGACGCTGAAGGCAATACCATCCTTGATTACCAGTCGAGGGACAAAACGCCCGCCGCCGCGCTTACAAAAGCAGGCTTCGTCGGGCTTGACGGGCGGTATCTCAACAATGCCCCACAATGCACAGGATGGATGAATTTGACTGAACATGGCGGCTCCGGCTCATTTTATATCCTCTGGAGCAACATTTACAAGCTGACAACAGCCGGTTCAATTCCCTATTATACCGGGCAATATGCGCCGGAAGTTCAAGGCAACCAGCGTGGATTCGCTATGGTCACCATTGGAGCCGGCTTTGAAGACTTTACAGCCCCGGCGGAAGAAACAAGGATCAGGATTTCAAACGAAATCGGCAGCAATATGAGGAACAACATCACTACGCTCGTCGGAATAAGCCTCTTCTTGTTCGCAATCGTCGTTATGATGGCAATCCTGCTGTCCAATTACCTGACGGACAACATAAAGCTTTTGATCGACGGCATATCGCGGTTCCGTTCCGGCGAAAGGCAATTCCGGCTATATTCAAACGTATATGATGAATTCGGTACGCTTGCCGATTCATTTGACGAAATGGCTGATAGCATCGTGGAAAGCGTGACCTCCCCACTTTCAATCATTGATATGGATCATAAGGTCATCTACATGAACGATTACTCTTTGAATGTGATAAATAAAACCTGGGAAGAGGCTGTCGGACTCTCCTATGACGACATAAGCCTATATCCGCATGCGACCAAATACGACCCTCTCACAGCCCTTGATGAGGGCAGGGAGGCGGAAGCGCTGTACAATGAGGAATTCGGGCGCTATTTCAAGGGTTCCGCCAGCTATCTTACGGATCACTTTGGCAACAAAACGGGGTATATTATAACAACTTTTGACGTAACAGAAATTGAAGTGGCTAGAAAGAATGCAGAACAGGCGAATCTCGCAAAGAGCAACTTCCTGGCAAATATGAGCCATGAGATACGGACTCCGATGAATGCGATCATAGGCATGGCTTGCATCGGCGCAAATTCCACAGACATAGAAAAAAAGGATTATGCGATCGAAAAGATTCAGGGCGCATCAAAACACCTGCTTGGCGTTATAAATGACGTATTGGACATGTCAAAAATCGAAGCGAACAAATTCACGCTGTCAATCGCCGAGTTTGTTTTCGAAAAAATGCTCCAGCAGGTTGTGGATGTCATCAGTTTCCGCGTGGATGAAAAAAAACAGAAACTCACCGCTCACGTCGATCCTGCTATACCGCGGATACTTACAGGTGACGACCAGCGTTTGTCGCAGGTTATTACAAATCTTCTTACCAACGCTGTCAAATTCTCAGGCGCTGGAGGCTTAATCCACTTGGATGTGAAGCTGTTATCTGAAGAGGACGGTGTATGTACGCTTCAGACCGAGGTCAGCGATAACGGAATCGGCATAAGCGACGAACAAAAACTGCGGCTTTTCAATGCATTTGAACAGGCGGAAGCCAGCACAACGCGCAAATACGGCGGCACGGGCCTCGGCCTTGTTATTTCCAAGAACATCGTCGAAATGATGGGCGGCAAAATATGGGTCGAATCAGAGCTTGGGGCCGGCTCCAAATTTTCGTTTACTGTCCGCCTTGCCCGTGGCAAGGATGAGAAAAAAAGGCTGCTGCCCGCCGATATGAAATTGGAGAACTTGCGAACACTTGCGGTCGACGATGACCCTGATACCCTGAGTTTCTTCGGCGATGTCGCCGCCAGCATCGGCATTGTATGCGATTTGGCGGCAAGCGGGCAGGAAGCGCTTTCCGCAATTGAAGCAAATGGTTACTACAATATTTATTTTGTTGACTGGGATATGCCTGATATGAATGGCATTGAGTTATCGCGTATAATCAACGAGAGAAAAGACGACAATACCATTATTACCATGATATCCTCTCATGACTGGAGTATTATCCGTGATGATGCGCTGGAGGTCGGCATAAAAAAATTCATTCCGAAACCTCTATTCATTTCCACTATCGTGGATTGCATCAATGAATGCCTTGGCGTGGGCGATAGCGTTGGCGCAGACATGGAAGAATCCCTCATTGATTTCACGGGGCACTGTATCCTGTTGGCGGAAGATGTTGAAATCAACCGTGAAATCGTGTTTGCGCTGCTGGAACCAACCGGCATTGAAATAGATTATGCGGAAAACGGAGAACAGGCGGTTGAAATGTTCCTCGCACACCCCGAAAAATATGAGATGATATTCATGGATTTGCAGATGCCTGAAATGGACGGCTACACCGCAACAGAGAATATCCGGGCATCATGCTTCCCCAACGCGCAGACAATACCCATTGTGGCCATGACCGCAAATGTCTTTAAGGAAGACATCGAACAGTGTTTGGAAGCGGGCATGAACGACCATCTCGGAAAACCGCTCAATTACGACGAGATCATCGAACAGCTGCGGAAATACTTGTCATAAGCATACGCCGATTTATACAACATTGACCGAATCCCCCGTCATTGCGAGGCGCCGCAGGCGACGCGGCAATCCAGAGTGAACACGTTGAAACACGGGGACAGTCCCCGTGTTTCACCCGTGTTTCATTTTTATTTCAGTTCCATGCAGCTTGGCACATAGCGAGCAGGGTGTTGAGTTCCCGTATCGCCTCCTGTGGCGTCATTTGGCCGCCGGAGCCGATGAGACCCAACGCAGAGCCGGTTCCGCTATACTCCTGCATGTCGCCGGCGGTGCCGTCGCCTGTATTGATGTCTGGCACGTAATTATCATCGCCGGGATTCGGCGCTTCCTCGTCACCTCCGTCCGGCATTTGAATCACTTCGGGCTTCTTGCGCGGTTCAGCATTTAGCAGATCGCCGGGGACGACGTCCGCTACGGACGACCTATTGTCCACCAATTCCGCCTTTTGGAGAAGCCTCAATACTAACATGGCGGCTTCCGCGCGGCTGATGCTGCCCCGAGGGTACAGCATTCCGCCGAAGTCCGTAATCATATCTGACCCCGCGCTCCACCTCGCGGCGTCTACCGCCCACACGCTTACACTCACAGCATCTTCAAAGCCATCAATGCTGCCCATGAGACCCTCATATCCGGCAAGCTGCGCCGCTTTCCATAATATAACCATTGCTTCCTCGCGGGTAATCGGTCTGTCCGGCGCAAAGACCCCGTTGCCGACGCCGCCCGCGAGACCGTACTTAAATGCTACGGCAACAGCCCCAAAATACCAATCACTCGGTAATACGTCACTAAATTCTGAATTCCGAATTCCGAATTCCTGATTTTCACCCTCAGTTCCCCGCTCTCCGCTAACAGACAGCCCTAACGCCCGGACGACGATCGTTATGAACTCGGCGCGGGTTATGGCTCTTTCGCCGTCGAATAATCCGTTTCCGATACCTTCAATGATACCTCGGCTTCCCATTTCGCTGACGATGGCCTCATACCATTTATCCTCCGCGTCTTCGAAGGTCTTTTCCTGATATATAAGCGCATAAGTGGAATTTGTCAGACTGTTGACAGTCGCATACCATTTTCCGTCTTTCTCATAAACATTTGTCGGCACATGCCGCGTCGTGCCGTCCGGTTCGATAACGACCGCCGTTGTGATTTGTTTTGCCTGTTCCTCCGTGAGCTCCACCGTTCGGCTTACAAATTGCGTAAACCCGGTGACTTCAACGGTCTGTCCGTAAAACGTCGCCGTGATGGTGAACTCTATGGGCGGCAGCACCAGTTCCATGCCGCTCCCGTCGATGGCTTCACGCACGAACGCCTGTTTTTCAGCTCCAACGTCCGTGGTTATCACGATGTTTACGGGTATCTGCGAAGGATCTTCAGCGCCCAAAGCGGCCAAGACCGCCGCCGTATCCACAGCCGTTGCGGGCATATCGTATTGCACATTTCCGACGACAAGGGTGAGTCTCATCTCTTTTTCGGCCATATCATCTACGTTTTTGAGCACAAATTGGACTTCCGCAGTGCCGGTTTCTTCGCCGACGGGGATAATAACTGTCAGACTTTCATTCGCGTTATTTATCTCATCGTTGAGTACGTCCTGATCGACTGTCACAGTGGTTTTGTCGCCTTCGACTGTCACTTCTCCCGCGCTTGTCTCCTTGCCGTCTACAAGCACGACGGAGTCGTTGCTTGGAGGATTCGCAGATCTTGTTGATGCCTGCCCGGACGGCGGGTTGTACGGTGTGTATGGGTCAGGTGTGTAAGGATCAGGACTTGAACCGGGGTCTGGGTCTGGCTCTGGCTCTGGGTCTGGGTCTGGCTCTGGGTCTGGCTCTGGGTCAGAATCAGTCTGGCTGACAATGACCGTGGTGTCGTCGCTTGCGTTGTACAGGTCTGTTCCCGCATAGCGCACGAGGTAGCTCCCCGCAACAAGCCCTGTTACAGTTGTGCCGGTTATCGGCGTATAAATTGCATCGCCCGACAGTCTATATTCCATCGCCGCGGTGAGACCGGTGATCCCGCCGTCGCTGCTGTCAATCAAGGATGTGGGGGAAGCAATTGGCGTCGTCGGCGCCGCCTGCGTACCCTTGTTGACTGTCAGAGTGGCCGTCACCATCGCGCCCGCCGCATAGGTGGCCGTTGCCGCCGTTGTAAGCCCGATGATGAATGTCCCGGCAGCCCCCGGAGCGAGCGTCTTGTTGTCGCTCTGAATCATTCCCCATCCTGTGCCGCCGGATTCTATCGTATATGTCCTGTCTCCCGCGTTCGGGTCAACAGTGAACAGGCCTGAAACCGTTGACAAGTCAATCGTTGTGCCCGCAAATGTGACCGTTGCGCTGCCGCCTGTGTTGGAGACGGGGTAGCAGGAGATAAGTTCAACATATCTGAAAGATGAGCTATTTGCGAATGTGCCGCTTCCCGTCTGCGCGGCAGGCCGTGCGGTTATTGTATTCACCCAATAGTTATAGGTCCCGCTGATCGTGACCGTCCCCTCTAAGCCGCCCGCGCCATTGCCGATTGCCGAAGGAGCGGTGCTTCCGGCTATCGCTGTAATGTTTCCGCCGTTTATGGTTATCTCACCGCCGGCGCCGTTGCCGCCTCCGCCGCCGATCCCGGCGCCGCCGACATTGCCAGTGGCATTAACCGTACCGCCGTTTATTGTTATCGTGCCGCCGCTGCCGCCGCCGTTGCCGCCGCCGCCAATCCCGGCGCCGCCGCTGGCTCCGCCGCCGCCAATAGCGTTGAGCGTGCCTCCATTTATGGTTATCGTGCCGCCGCTGCGAGCTGAGCCGCCGCCGATTCCCGCGCCGCCTGTGGCTCCTGTGGCGTTGACTTTGCCGCCAACCATAACCAGCGCTCCGTCGGTGGTGTTAATAGCCGCACCGTAATCGGCAATGCCGCTGCTTGTGACCGTGACATTCAGCTCGCCTATACTTGGAACGCTTGTGTCTTCAATAGTCAGCGTTTTGCCGCTCGCGATTTTTATTCCGTTTGTGTTTGTGGTTGAAGTAGGCGTCTCTATACTCAGCCTGTGACCGTTGAGGTCGAGAGTGAAGTCTGTCAGAATGTCAAGCTGTTCCGTAAGGATGGGTTCTCCGCCCGCGCCTACAAAATCATGCATGAGTCTGTAGGTTTCCGTTGCAGCGTTCCAGTAGGGATTGTCGCCATACTTCTCAGGTGTTCCCGCCGCCGCGGCGCGAAGGAAGTCTTCGGGGGTGGTTTTTGCAAATACGATTTGATTGTTATCTTTATCCAGCTTTGTGCACCAGCCTCCGGAATTTCCACAAGTAACATTTTCAGCATCGGCAAGCGTTAATATATAACCGGATGCCCCAATGACCGCCACCTTGCCTTCTGTGACTGTCTCTCCGAAAGTTAGCTGCATAGCGGAAAGAGTATTCGAAGTTGACAACGTGCCGCTGACTTGATAAAACTTCCCGACTTGGGCACCCAGATAAACATTGCATCCATTGCTGTAAACATCGTCATCACCGCTATAACGGCTGTCATTTGATGTGTTACCTGTAATTATTCCGCCTGAGATAATAGCTTTCGGGCAATAGGAAACAAAGTAAATCGCGCCTCCTTGTATCTCCGCAGTGTTTTCTGTGATTGTACCGCCGGTCATCATAAGGTTCCCGCGGCAGTAAACCGCGCCTCCGCCGAAATCGGACGTAGATGTGCTTGTTTGATGATTATTATTTATCATGCCGCCAGTCATAGTAAAGGCCGCGCTTATACCGCCGTTTCGGCCGTTTATATATACAGCGCCACCATATTGGTTGGATGTATTGTTTGAAATTTCCCCGCCTTCCATAACAAACTCAGCATTTGTATAATCATTTACTCCGGGCGTAGCCCCGATGCAAACCGCTGAACCGCGTGTACTTGTTGTCGTGTCTGCATTCGTGACACAATTCATTATCTTGCCCGATTTCATCGTAACCATACTGCCTTCTCCGCTGACGGCTACGCCGCGTCCGCTGTTATTCCCGTCAATAGTAATTCCGTCAATAGTGACAAGGGCATCGGCAGCAGTTGTAAGCGCAAAAGTGCCGCTTGGCGAAACGAGAGTACCGTCACCTGAAAAGACCACCTCGCCTGAGCAGGCGAGCATACCCGTCAGCGTCACTGTGCCCGTCACGGTCACTTCGCAGTCGGTAAGCGTTTGTGCGCCTTGCGTTCCGCCGTTCCAATCTACAGAAGTCAGCGGTGCCGATTTTGCTGCCGGATTAAACAGTAAACTCATAGGTAGCATGGAAAGCGTCAGCACCATCGAAAGCATACCAGCCAAAGCGCGCTTGCGGAGGCACGTTAAGCTTTTACGTCTGCGACGGACAATCTTGTTATTTTGATTCTTCATTTCCACAGGAATTCCCCCATAAAAGAAAATTACGCACACGTAGTTAAAATACCAAACGCGGCAAGCGTCTGGTAAGTCGTGTTGCGTAATTCGACAAAAATTTCGCGCAATTATTGTTTTTCTTCTGTCTCTTTGCTTAATGGCGTGATATTATAATTCCGGTGGTTGTATGAATATTCTCATTTGCGACGATATGCAGAAGGATGCAGAGAAGCTTGTCCGCTTGCTGGATCAAGCCTGTGCCGGCGCTGATATGGCGGTTTTTCACTGTGGAGCTGATGCGCTGGGCTATGTACGCTCTGGAGCGGCGGTCGACATTTGCTTCCTTGATATAATTATGCCGGAAATGAACGGCGTAGAGCTTGCCAAAAAACTGCGCGATAGCGGCTACAAGGGAGCTATTGTTTTCCTGACGACCTCCAACGAATACGCCCACGAGTCATATAGGGTGGATGCGTTTGACTATTTGATCAAACCTCCGTCGCCGGAAGCAGTCCTGGGGGTTCTTCAAAAGCTGGAAACCGAGCGACTTAGCGGAGACACGGAAGGAATAACGCTGAAAGTCTTTGGAGTTGCCCGGAAAATCCTGTTCCGCGACATTAAATACGCCGAGGTCAAAAACCATAAAGTCTTCATCCTGCTTACGGACGGCGGCAGCGTCGACGTAAATGCCCCGCTGTCTGAAATAGCACCGCAGCTTCTGCGCGACAACCGTTTTGCGCAATGCCATGCGTCGTATATCGTGAATATGGACGCCATATCCTCCATATCGGGAAGCGAAATCATCATGCGCGGCGGGGCAAGGATTTCCGTATCAAAGAAATATGCCGATACGAAGCATAAGTACCTCAGCAGAGGTCTGGGGGTCGGTAAAGCCTAAACTTTCGTGTTTCGCGCTGCAAAGGAGATTGGTAAATGAAAATCAACACAGTTTGGGGAGTGTACTTCAGCGCAACGGGCACCACGGAAAAAATTGTAACGTGTCTCGCAGAAGCAGTAGCGAGGTTAATGGACGCCGAATACAAATCCTACTCGTTTAATCTGCCTAAGGCGCGTGCGAACAGACTTACATTCTCGAAAGAAGACCTTGTTGTTCTCGGGACTCCGGTTTATGCCGGACGGGTTCCAAACGTGCTGCTGCCATTTTTAAGAGATAATATCCTCGGAAACGGGACATCAGCAGTACCCATCACCGTGTTTGGCAATCGAAATTTTGATGATGCCTTGATTGAATTATGCGGCATTCTGCAAGGAAATGGGTTCTGTACCGTTTCGGCGGGCGCCTTTGTCGGAGAGCATTCTTTTTCTACAATACTGGGCGCCGGCAGGCCCGATGACAACGATATGGCTCTGGTTTTAGAACTTGCAGAAAAGGCAGCCGTGAAAATAATGAACAAAACAAACCAGACGGCTGAAAATGTTTTAGTGACGGGTAATGAGCCAATTCGCCCATACTATACCCCGCGCGACCGGCATGGCACCCCGATCAATATCCTGAAAGTCAAGCCAAAAACCGATGCTTCCAAGTGCACGAATTGTGGCCTGTGCTCGAGTATTTGTACTATGGGCTCAATAAACCCCGCCGACGTTTGCGAGGTTTCCGGGATTTGCATCAAATGCTGTGCATGTGTAAAGAAGTGCCCGGCGCATGCAAAATACTTTGATGATGAGGGATTTCTTTATCATAAGCGCGAATTAGAGGATATATACCAACACAGGGCTCCTGTTGAATTATTCTACTAATGCACTCTGCGGAGTGCAAGGGGTTAGGGATTAGGGAGCAGGGACTAGGAGACGATGGAACGGTTTTCTTGTTTCTTATTTGCTCCGTTTGCCCGTAAGGTATCTAAACCCAGAGGTAGCGGGAGAAGGATATGGACGAGCAGGGGAAATACACTTCATTTGCGATACCCCAGCGGGATACGTCAGAGCCGGGGTCAGCCGCGCCATACAAAAAAAGCGACTCTTCCGATGAAGTCTCGCTTTCGCATTCAAGATTCGCCGAAATCGAGATAGATTTTAGTTCAAGCCATGAATCCGCCGCTGAGAGAGCTTTGCGGTTCTTTTCGTCTGTCACCCCTCCCGAACCCGTCAAACAAAAGCAACTTGACCCGCTCCGGCTGAAATTCTATGAAATGCGGCGCCTTGCTTCCGGCAGGCCTTTCGCACGCGACGATTCCGAGCTTTTTTATAAGCAAGCAAAATTCATGGTGGACTTTACTGATGACTACCCGGGTGATACAAAGTTCTTCATGTATTACCCGTACTATCAGCACATGGGGTACGAACAGCTCCGCACCTATTTCACATGGCGCACAAATGCCAGAAACGGCGAGATGCCACAGACTTCCGTTTCGTATGTTTTCCTCTATGTCTATGAACTGCTGAACAATATTGGTTTGGAGAATCCTTGTGAAGGGCTGGAAAAGCTGCTGTCCGTTTGGAAAACATGCCTAGAATTCAGCCCCGCACTTGAAAACTACATGCCGCAGTGGTTTAAGGATTATCACGTTTATTATGGCATAAAAAACAACTTTGCGGATTTTGCAAAAGAACACGGTTTGCTCAGGTATTATCCAACAGCTTTCCTTTTTGATGACGACTTTGACAACAGCTATGATATATGGACAGGTATCTCCGCTTACGAAGTGACCAAGTCAAAATTCGTGAGCGAAGGAAATGAGTTGCTTTTCAAAGACTGCTTTCGTGCCGTGCTGGACGGCATAAGAAGGCTCTGTGAAGACAACAATTTCCGCATTGAAGATCTGTTCGTCTACGGCACAGGCAGGAAAATGCCCTGGCAGCCTTTTAAGCAGGCGTTATTCCTTCACAACCGCATCTCGGACGACTGTACTGTTGAAATGCCGGGCAGGGAGTTTTACTACTGCAAAAACAACCGTTGGTCGGTCAAGCTGCCGATATATTTTTCGACCCAAAAAGAATTTGTCGGATACATAGTCAAAAAAACAGAGGCTTGCCTGCGGCAAGCCGTGAAATACAAGTATAAACTCACTGCCGAGCCTAAAGCCCGTTTCGACTCGACTTTTGGCGAATTGAAAAGGTTCGGGGATCAGGGTGTTTGTCTGGAAAAAGCAATCGAGAAATCTGTGTCTGAATTCCACAGGAGTCTGACCCGCACCGTCGTCACTGTCGATCACGCCAATCTTGCGCGAATTCGCGAGGAGGCTCAGGGGACGCAGGAGAAGCTGATTGTTTTGGACGACAACAAAGAGTGTGGAGTGTGGAGTGTGGAGTGTGGAGTTGCGTTCCAAACCGATGCCGAGCCCAACGAAAATGCAGAATTTGGAATTTCGTTCAAAGCCGATGTCGAGCCCAGCGTTAGCGGGTCGGCATCGGAGAGGACGAGCAACGGAGCTGAGCGCATGCCAGAGCCTGCGATGGCGGAGCGGCGCGGAGTTTGCGAGGACGACGTCCGTGACGACGACGACGATGGGTGGGGGGCGTTGAAGGGTGCCCTCGACGCGGTGGAGATTGGGGCGCTGGAGATGATTTTGCGCGGCGAGACCGATATGAAGGCATTTTCCGATGAGAACGGAATCATGCTGGAGGTCCTCGCCGACAGCATCAACGAAAAAGCCGCAGACCTCATCGGAGACAGCATCCTTGAAACCGGCGACGGGATGGCGATTTATGACGAATATCGTGAGAGCCTAACGGCATTATTGCATACGGTTTGACGGAAAAGATTGCTACATGCCTTGCAGAAGCATTATTGGGTTTTTGGCCGCCGAATACAAGATTTTGATAATAGTTATGATACCTCATAATTTGAATCGGCGGTAGGGTGAAGATTGACGCTCAAAATTCCCCACTCGGGACGCGGGGAAAGCGGATTTCACAGTATTCTGAGTGAAAAGGTCTATACTTGCGAGATTATTACGCCCTTGACAGGTTTTCTTCTGAAACACGGGGACTGTCCCGTGTTTCACAGCAGTCTCGGACAATCCCCGTGTTTCATAACTCTTTGCAGCTCTAAATCCCATTATAATTATCCCAACGCCATCGTAAAAATTCTCGGTTTGTGAAATCCGGCAGGTTGATAAGAGGTGGTATGGTTGCGCCATAATCCATTCGGGCGCGTGTCGAAAGCTGAACCTCACCTGTTTCAGAAATGCGCAGATGCCCCGAATCAAACAGCAGATGAATGTCCATCCGCATGGTAAATCCATTTGCGATGGTATCTTCACCGTTATATTTGAATGGCTTTATGTGAGCTGCTTCGAGGACTTCAGGCATTGTGACATTTGTAATTACGCAACGGCTATATGCAGCTAGGATATCTTTGCGGAAACGCGCTTGGTTTGGGCGGTTAGTTCGCTGCAGTTCAACGCGTTTACGCTCGATATCAGAGGCAATATTTGCCATGCGGATACTCTCAACTGTTTGTTCCAATGACTCGTCAATAGGCCGTTTTGCTAAAATTGCCGCAATCTCAGAATCAAGGTCATGATTATATTGATACTGTTCGTCCATTCGAGTATTCTGTTCTTTTCGAATTATGTACCCATAATTTGACAGGAAGAGAAGGTATTCTCTGGCAATACGAAGATCGTTTGCTCCGGGTATGCAGTTCGGCCAGCCGATTAGTGTTGTGTACCCGGCCCTAAACCATAATATGAAATTGATATAATCCTCGATTTCTGCATTACAAGCAGAGAGGGGAATGATGATTCTTACTAATTCCTCAGTGGTAATGAACCCTTGGTCTTTACCATCTAGCTCCCGCAGAATGGCTAACAGTAGACGGAGCGGGTAAAAAATAAGCCCGTTGTCAATCCAGCGTTGGCATTCGTCGATACTTTGGATTTGCACATTTGGTAATTTGAATGTTTGAATTGTGATAGCAGCAAATTCGGTCTGAGATATATCATGATCTGCAACGCGCCGTCCTAAGTCAGTAAGCTGAATTACTCCCGTGCTGTCACCATCAGCTATCAATCCAACGGCTCGCCAGTATTGACCTGAATTTCGTATAATATTGCGTTCACCGGTACGGCGTTTAAGATCAACACCAACAGAATCCTTTATATCATCTGAAAGTTCGCGCAATTCGTTTGCAAATTCATCAGAGCTATATTTTAAACCTAACGGCTCCAGTTTTCGCATGCGAAACAGTACGCCGAGCAAGACAACCGGATCGTTAAGCCCCTCGGTACATTGCAGACTTGCCCATTTCCATTTGAAGTCCGGGAGCGGAAGTTTTGGCACAAAACTCATCTCAAGCATAGGCTATTCCTCCATATAGCTATTGAATTGTTTTGCTACTGCATACGCGAGCACAGGCGGGACGGCATTACCTATCTGCCGGTAGACAGATGAGCGTGTTCCCCAAAAAACATAATCAATCGGAAAACTTTGAACAGTAGCGAGTTCTCTGCACGACATTCTACGCTGATTATTAGGGTGGTGCAATACAACGACGCCTCCCTTGTCGTCTCCTCTTGCTGTAACTGTTGGTGCTGGTTTCGCCGGGTCAATCATCCTGTGGCCTATATATCCATTAAAGCGCAGTTTGTATTTCGAATAGTCGTGGTTAGGAATTTCATTTGGTTCGTCCGGGTCAGGCAGCATCATTAATGCCTCGCCAACGCTGACCCACTTGTTGAGGCCGCCGGAACCATCCTCACAATATGATGGTTTCGGATACTCAAACTCAAAGTCAATATCTTTGCGGACACCTACAATAAAAACCCGTTCTCTAGTCTGTGGAACACCATAATCGGCAGCGTTCAACACTTTTCTATGTACTTGATAACCTAGATTTGTGAAATCATTGAGTATCATATTAAGCACTTGCCCCTTGGCAAAGCTTAGAATTCCCTTGACATTTTCAGCAAGGAAAAACTTAGGCTTCTTCGCATCTATAATGCGAATAAGCTGTTTATATAGCTGGTTGCGCTCATCGTCAATGCTGCGCTTTGTGTTTGCTACTGAAAATCCCTGGCATGGAAATCCACCAATGATGATGTCACAGTCGGGAACTTCATTTTCGTTTATCTGAGAAATATTGTTGTAAACGATATGATCACCCATGTTCATTCTATACGTTTCAACAGCATCAGCGTATAGGTCATTTGCCCAAATTATCGAATGCCCTGCCATTTTAAAACCAAGATCAAGTCCACCGGCTCCGCTGAATAGTGACACAACTTTCATAATACTTCACGCTCCAACCGTAGTAATTCCTGCCCGAGCAGATTTGCGAACTTTACCGGTACCGCATTGCCAATTTGCCGATAACAAGAGTTCATTTGACCTATGAATTCAAAATCATCCGGGAATGACTGAATAGCTGCACTCTCTCTTATCGTTAGCCGACGTTTCCCGTTGTAGTGAGGTATTGCGCATACCCCTCCTTTGCCATTTCCACGAGCAAGTATAGTGGGAGAGGGTTTATCCGGGTCGGTTACTCGATGTCCGGTAAAATTTCGAGGTTCGACCTTATATTGCGAATAAATGTGGTTATAATACTCATTTGGTTTATCCGGATCCGGATAATGGTCAATGGCTGCTTTTATAGAAATCCATGGCATAGGCTTCCCATCTTTTCCATTGGTTTTCTTGGGAAATATCAGCAGCATTTTCTCTCCCAAGTCTTTTCGTTGACCAATGATAAATACTCGTTGCCGTGATTGAGGTATGCCATAATCAGCTAAATTAATGAGAGTTGCTGATACAATATAGCCCGCATTCATAAAGTCAGATATGATTTTCTTGATTGCGCTTCCATTATCGATGCTGAGTATACCGCGAACATTCTCTGCTATGAAGAATTTGGGGTGTTTTAATTCAACAGCTTTCAAGAAGAATTTGTATAATTGATTACGTTCGTCCTCAACGGTTCTCAGCAGATTTGCCTGCGAAAACCCTTGGCAGGGAAACCCGCCAACAATCACATCAGAGATGGGAATATCTGCAATTTCAATGTTTTTAATGTCTGCACAAATGATATGGCTGCCAATGTTTCTTGCGTATGTGGCAACAGCATCTTTGTCAATATCATTTGCCCATATGACTTCATTTCCGGCTTGAACTATTCCAAAATCTAACCCACCAGCTCCGCTGAACAGTGAAACAATTCTCACAATAAATATTCCTCTTTCGCGATTCCCTCATTCTCGCTTTTTTCCGTCGCTATCTCCGGCGTTTGTGATCCAATCCTATCCGGGTGCCGCGTTTTTCTCGATCCTTATGTGAATCGCTGGTGCATATGATAATGGTCGCAACCACAACGCTCCCTATAGCAGTTAGGATTTGTTTGCCACATTCCGCACCTGCTAATATCAGTGTTCCCGCAAATAATAATATGGCTGTTCCCAACTTGTATAAAAAAGAGCTTTAATATCGGACACTCCTCGTAAAGCCGTTTAGTCTCAGGTTCCAAGTAGAGAATACCATACAAAGTGTCCAATAAAACGGATTTATCTTTTGAGTTGCGATAAAAACTTTTCAGCCCACATTTTCAGTTCATCTTTCAAGCTTTGCGGAAAGACAACCTCGCAAAGCTCACCGAATTGGAACAGCCAGCCGTAGAATACCGGAGACAGCGCGATGCGGACGCTTACAGTAAAATGTTGATCACCGTTCGCAATCATAGTAATATCTTTGCCAAATCTGTCAATTGCAGTATTTGCAAGCGTATTGTGCATCCGCAGTTTCACGTTCGTTTCTTCACCGCCGAACATCCCGAACACTTTCTTTGAGTAATTCGCGAGGTCAAAGCTTTCAGTTGAATCGCTTCTATTTTCATCAAGCTTCTTCACCCCGCTCATCTTATCGACTCTGTAATGAGAAAGCCCCTCGCGCTCATCTGAATGTGCTATCAGGTAATAGTTCTCCTCGTTCCAAGACAATACGATGGGGCTGACAATATATCGTGCACCGTCACGGCGGAACACCCGCTCTTTTTCGATGTTGTAATCAAAGTATTTGAAACTGATCTTTTTACCCTCTGAGATCGCCTCATGCAGTGCGTCAACGCTGTAGTAAATACTCTCGTTCATACTTTTCACTCGGTTGCGAACATAGACTTGACGGCGGAGCTTTCCAGCATCGTGCGTGCTTGCAAGTCCCTCGAGTTTCTTTATAAGCTGCATTGATTTCTTCTCTGTAATAAACTTTGAAGACTGCACAGCATCCGCCAACAGCTTCAATTCCGGCAACTCGAAGTCTCGCGCTGCGACGTAATAACCGAATGATTTGGACTTTTCCATAACGATATCGACCCCAAATCGCCTGAGCGCCTCGATATCGTCATATATTGTTTTCCGCTCGGCGGAGACGCCATAATCAGCAAGCCTTGCGATAAGCTCCCCCACCGACACCGGATGCGCTTCGTCGGTCTGTGAGAGGAGTATCCTCATCAGGTAAAGGATTTTTAGTTTTTGGCCCATTGATTTTGGCATAATTCTCCTCACTCAAGTATGGCGTCCCTTTTCTGTCGAACAAACCGTTCTTACGCAATCGCTTTGTCACAGAGTAACCATTTGCGTCTTTCCAAATAAGGACAATTGCACAAACGACCAGCCCACCGTG
>JGI24702J35022_10001293_pt1 | contig 15581 bp, 13 predicted proteins | sample TergutTh196P4_FD_35022 | JGI IMG/M metagenome (IMG submission 35022)
CATCTCCTGCCCCGGCTTTACCGGGGTTTCCGCCAGGGTATTCCATTCCCCGCATTCCGGACAGCGTCCAAGCCACTTTGGTTCCTCATGGCCGCAGGACGAACAGCGGAATACGAAGTCTCTCTGTTTTTTCATGGAAATTAAGTATAGCAAATGGAAAATCTATCCTCTAGTACTTCTCTGAACCAGCATAAAACCACAGGGCGATTATAAAAAGAATGACTGTAAACGATATTTCAGAACATTTTTATAATAGGCATCAGCCAATCGCATAATTCGCAAATGTTTTTTATTATTTTTTCCGGTTCTTCCCTGTTTAAATACTCCAATTCAATAAAATCATATAAATCATCAAAAAATCTACATTAATCAATATCCATTGTGGAAGCCATTACTGCTTCTCCGTTTTCTTTGGTCCCGTCGGGAATTATCCCGTCGGGAATGGATATTTGTTTTATTACCCTAATCATGATGGGAATAACGACGGCTAAACTGGCGAAGTCCGATACCGGGGTGGCGAGCTGAATGCCCAAGAGCCCCAGGAGGGGCCGCAAAATAAAAAGCGCCGGAATAAGCATAATGCCCTGACGGGCAGTGGCTACAATGCTGGCTTCCATGGCCTTGCCCGTGGTCTGGGTCAGCATATTAACCATCATCACCACAGCTGTAAGAGGAAGGCTTATGCAGCATAATCTGAGTCCAAGGGTTCCTATGGCCATAACATCGGGGTCGTCTTCGCGGAATAGCGCGATTATATGCTTTGCGTTTATGGCCATAATTACCGAGACTATAAAGAGGCCGCTGGTGCAGAATCGGATGCAGAACCAAAAGGCTTTTTTAACCCGGCTGTAAAGTTTCGCCCCGTAATTAAATCCGCACACAGGCTGGAAGCCCTGGGCAAAACCAAGGATTACCGAGTTGGCAAACATGCAAAGGCGGTTGACAATGGAAATGGCGGCGATTGCAGCATCGCCGTAACCTTTGGCAAAGTGGTTTATTAGGATATTTGCAACACTCATTAATCCCTGACGGATTAGGGACGGTATTCCACCGCGAAACATTTCCATATAGCGTTCCCGGGAAGGTGAAAAATGCCTGAACTTGATTGGGATATTTTCCTTTCTGGTACAGCCATAAAAGAACAGCAAAAAAAAGCTCACTATCTGGCTGAGCATGGTGGCGGCTGCGGCGCCCTTGACTCCCAGGTGGAAAACAAAGATAAAAAGGGGATCCAGAAAAATGTTCAGAATTGCGCCTGACAGCATCCCCACCATGGCAATGGAAGCGCTGCCCTGATACCGGAGCTGCTGGTTCAGAACCGTTGCCGCCACCATCCAGGGAGAAGCAAGCAGGATGTAAAATATATATTCCACCGCATGGGGCCGGATTGTTTCTGTTGCACCCAGTCCGTCAACCAGGAGATTAAGGCCTATTAGCCCGGCTGCCGCCAGTATGGCCATTAAGATAAAACTGCTTAAAAAGCTGGTGGCCGCCATGCGGGAAGCGCCTTCCGCATTTTGGGCGCCAAGGGCCCGGGATATATAATTTCCCGATCCCTGACCAAAGAAAAATCCCATAGCCTGGATTATGTTCATCAGGGGAAAAGCAATTCCCACCGCGGCTACAGCGCTGGTTCCAAGGGAGCTCACAAAATAGGTATCTGCCATATTGTAAAGGGCGGAAATAAGCATAATGGCAATGCTGGGTACCGCAAGAGCCAGCACCAGTTTTTCTACCGGCACCGTGGTCATTTTTAAAAATTTTTCATTCTTTTTTCCAGGAGCAGCAGTATCTGTCATGGCCTAATTATATCCGTTTAAATTGCAGATGATAAGGATGGCGGTACAGGAAGGGAACTCCAGGCAGAAGGAATTCCCATAAAATCACAGAAGCAAATTCTTTATATACATTGAAAAAGCCCCCCCATCCTGATACACTTTGGAGATGAAAGAAGCAAAACTGCCTGCCCTGTTTTTTATATCAGCAGCCGGGATTTCCTATGAACTTTATGTAATGAGGGTTTTTTCCATCGGGAGCTGGTCCAATTTTGGTTCTCTGGTCATTACTACCGCTCTTTTGGGAATTGGTCTTGCAGGAATTATTCTTACTTTTGTAGATTCCTGGGTTCGCCGTAACACAGGGACAATTATGTCAATAATGGCCATACTCCTCCCTTTCTGCATGGCCGGAGCGCTGATTGTTGCACAAATGGTTCCTTTTAATCCGGTTTTTTTGGCTTCAGATACAAGGCAGTTTTGGTTTATTGGCGCGTATTATATTATCTACGGCGTACCGTTTTTTATAATCGCAGTCTATGTGGGTACGGCATTTATCGCCCTTCATGAAAAAATAATGAAAGTGTATTTTTGGAACATGATTGGGTCGGGCATAGGCGGAGTATTCATTGTGGTCTTTATGTTTCTTCTTCCCCCCCAATACCTGGTCCTCCCCATCCTGGGCCTCTCTGTGATCGCCGCCCTTTTAAGCTCCTTCTTTCAGGAAGAAGGAAAGGGGCGTTTCCCCCTGATAAACCTTATCGCCACCGGCATAAGTGCGGTGGTTTCGGTTATTCTGGTTTTTTTCTGGGGAAATATCCGGGTCTCGGATTTTAAGGACATTAGTTATGTACGAAAGTACGCAGACACTAACCTGGTACATCATTCCTACGGTCCGGGGGGAGAATTCCACGTTTACGATTCCCGGTATTTCCATTTTGCGCCCGGACTTTCGGATAATGCCGTTTTAAAAATCCCCTCAAGTTTCTCTCAGCTTTACTGGGGGCTTTTCATCGACGGTTCAGGACCAATCGGAATTATGGGGACACTTAAAGAAGATGAACAGGTCTATATGGATTATCTGCCAATGGCTGCCCCATATACCATGACTTCTCAGCCCGATGTGCTTCTGGTAAACCTTAACGGAGGCATAAACGCCAACATAGCCCTGTACAACGGGGCAAAATCCATAGACATAGTAGAACCATCGGCGGAGATGATACGGCTTTTAAAAGACGATCAAAATATTTCATGGTTTTCAGGCGGCCTTCTGGATTCCAAAAACATCCGGTTAATACAGGGAGAGGGCCGTTCGTTTTGCGTGGATAACAGGAACAGCTATGACCTTATTGAGATTAGTCTTGTGGATTCTGTTGGCCTCACCGATTCCGGCGGCTATGCGGTGCATGAAGATTTTAAATACACGGTAGAAGCTTTTAAGGAGTATTTCGGCGGGCTCAGGGAAGGAGGCGTACTTTCGGTAACAGTCTGGGACAGACTTAATCCGCCACGGCATGTATTGCGGCTCCTTAACACAATAATCCTCGCAATGCAGGAATCAGGTTTTCAAAGACCGGAGCAGAGCCTTTATTCCTTCGGGCTGCTTCGTTCCACATCAACGATCCTGATAAAAAAGGGACAATTTAATTCCAGAGATCTTAATGATCTTAATACCTTTATTAAAAACTGCTCATTTGATCTGTTCTATGCACCGGACGCGGATCTGCCTCTGCGGGATATTGATATACTGCTTGCAAATTACCGTTATCAATTCGAGAGGGCAAGAGATATTCAGGCGGAGAGCATTACAAACGCCGACATGTACCGGACAGCGATTCCCCGTTTCCTGGCCGGAGAATCAGAAAAGCTGGAAACTGGTTATATTTTTGACATCCGCCCCATTCGGGATTCCAGGCCCTATTATACGGGTTTCCTAAAGATGGACAGCATAAGATTCTATCTGAATCGGCTGCAGGACATTTCCGAAGAATGGGGCTATCTGCTCCTCTTTGCCATGCTAATCCAGGCTTCCATATTTGGCTTTATTGTAATAATAATACCGGTAATAGCCCGCCGAAAATCCCTGTTCCAAAAACGGCGCGGAACGGTGGGCGTGATCTTTTATTATGCGGGCCTCGGACTTGGATATATGTTAATCGAAATATTCCTTATCCAGCGCCTTACTGTGTTCCTGTCCAATCCTACATATTCTTCCAGTATAGTCATAACAGTTATGCTAATTTTTTCCGCACTGGGAAATATAGTGAGCGGATTTTTCAGGCGTTTTCAGGTCTTTTTGGTACCCATTGCCTGCGCCCTTATAGCTGCCAGTTTTCTTTTTTATATTCTTGGGCTCGACGGATTCCTTGCCTCTTTCCGTTCAGCATCCTTCATGGTAAGGATCCTTGCATCGGTACTCATAATTGCTCCGGCAGCTTTCTTCATGGGAATGCCCTATCCAAACGGCCTCGACAACCTCCAGAAAACCAAGCCTCATCTCCTTCCCTGGGCATGGGGAATGAATGGCGGTTTCTCTCTGGTGGGCGGATCCATGGCTCGGCTTCTTTCGGTATCCAGCGGTTTCCCGGTACTGTTAAAAGTAGGGATAATGATTTATTTAATGGTAGGCTGCCTTTTCCCGATTAATCTCAGGATGACCGGGGAAGAAGACACCTCAGGTCCAAAAATCAGTTTGGTACAGGAGAAATGAAGCCCTTCTAGCGGCCGGACTGGTTCACTACAATCATATCCGCCCTGCGCAGGGAACGAAGCAGATCAGCTGCCGGGAAATAACGGTTTCTGCCTATCATACTGATGTCATCCCCATACCGGAAACTATTGGCGCCCCAGTCACTGGGTATTGGATCGTAGACCACAAAGTATTCGCCATTCAGGGAATAGCCTTTAACGACAATATAATGCCCCACCGAATCGTTGTAGTACTTCCCAAAGAGGTCGGAAGCGGGATCAAGCTGGGTGCTTTTGACACCGCTGGTATGAAAAAGAATTATGGCGATACTTCCGGAATCAATAACATCCCGCATGTTCTGTATGGACCGCAGCGGCGAAATGTGGGCGGAAACTCCCTGGCTTGTGATCACACGAAGAAGATCCTCAAAACTGGTTGCCCCGTCTCCCTGCCAGCCTACAGCCTCGCGTACAGATGATACAGGAAAATAGCTTGAAGTTCCCCAGCCTATGGCCATGGAAGCTGAGGCAGGGCCGCAGTTGGAAGGGGTTCCTGTATTGAACTGGGTCCTATACCAATTGAAATTCTCAAGCGCCACATCGGCATGCATGCTGGCTACAGGACTTACAAAAATCGAGTAATACTGTTCCCAGTCCCCTTCCCTGCGGACTGTAACACCATAGTACCCCGGTTTGCGGAAACGAACTTTGGTAAGAAACTGATCGGATTCACTTAAATCCAGAGGCGCCGATTCAAGATCCGGATACCTGGTTACGGCACTGATGGTTCCATTTATAACAAAATAATCATCCGGGGAAGAAAGAGTAACAAATTTTACAGTACTGTGCTCCTCCACCGAAGAGGGATAAGGGATATCAATATAAAGAGGATTGGATTTATAAATTACCCCATCATTGTCCTGGGCAGTAAGACGGACAACATAGGTCTTGGGAGATGAATACTCATAACTGGGACTTTCCCGGAAACTCCGCCTTCCGTCTCCCAGATCCCATTCATAGGAACGAAGGTCGGCAGGGGGATTCACTATGGAAAAGTGTACAGTAACACCCGATCCGTTGATATTCCCGCTAACACGGCTTTCATAGGAAATTTGAATACTTTTGACATTTGGTGCAGCTGTTACTTTGGGTTGTCTGGTCCGGAATAGCGCAAATTCGGCTTCGGCTTTATTTATGTTTTCCAGAGAAGGAATAATTATGACTGTCCCTACCCTGATACGGTTAGCATTGCTAATTTTGTTAAACCAGGCCAAAAAATCATAGGAAATACCATAGGCATACGCTATTTCAGACAGGGTCTCTCCGGGTCTGACAGGGTATTCAATGTCTTTACTCCTGTCCTGGACCTCGATTCCGGCGCCGAATTCCTGTCCTTCAAAGGCATAGAGTATCTCCCAATCGTCCTCAGAATTGAGGATTGCCACCTGGGAACCGGAATTTTCAGGGGTCAGGTAATAGGCGGAAACATCTTTAAGGGTAGAAACAAGGTTTCCCGGAGGCATTTCGGGGGAAAATATCGCAAAAAAAACCAGGAAGGCGGATCCGGCGACAAACAGAAGAAGAATACTTATCCCGATGATTTTGGGAACCAGGAGATTTTGCCGGAAAAGATTCCCAAACCGGTAAATGACGGTTCCTACCCCTTCAAGAAGCATCCCCCCAAGAGAAGAGAATACTCTGCTTATCCGGCTGCTCCGGTGATTGGAATAGATAAACGAACGCCGGCGTTTTGCCGGTTTTTGGCGAAGAAGAAAATCAGCCATTAAGCTCTGGACCCCGGGGTATTCGCATTAAAATATGTCTCTACCCCGATTATCGGAATTGGTACCATATAGTCCACCCCCCGGAAATTATTATATACTCAATGAAAATAATTGTCCAGTTAACTGTTATACGAAAAAAGACTTTTTTGTATTAAATTTTACACAATAAAAGGTATTATTCCGGCTCGGAACTGTAAGAACTTCCCCCTTCATCCCTAAAGGGGATAAAATGTACGCTCATCCCATTATAAACATCACGGCGGCTCAGGGTAACTGTACCATCCTCATCAACGAGTTTTTTAACTTCCATTATATATTGACGGCCAGGCGGCCCCAGAGGGAGAACCATGATACCGCCGGGGTTTAACTGCTTTAACAGGGGAGGCGGAATGTGATCGATGGCGCAGGTAACGATAATTTTATCAAAAGGAGCGTATTCTTCCCATCCGAAATATCCATCCCCAAGCTTCCGGTTTATTACCGAATAGGAAGGGAATGCCGCTTCCCATTTTCTGTAGAGGGAGTCAGTTTCAATAAAAAGAGGCTTAATTATCTCGATGGTATAAACATCCTTGGTAAGGTAAGACAGAATCGCCGCCTGATATCCCGATCCGGTACCGATTTCCAGAACTTTTTCTCCGGGATTAAGGTTAAGCGTGGTAGTCATCATTGATACCACATCAGGATCGGTAATGGTTGCGCCATAACCGATTGAAAGCCATGTATCTGCATAAGCAAGACCCTTTGCCAGGTTATCATCTCTTACAAAATGTTCCCGCGGGGTTAGAAGGAAAGCCCGTACATCTTCAGGGCGCTTAAGTTCCGAAGAGATAACCAAATCCTGGGCCCATTCCCACCGCTGTTCCAGAAAAACCGGATCATCGTTCCGGTTTTTTCTCATCCAGGACATCCACGCTTCCTTGGTTTCAATGGGCATGGACTCGGCCAGTCTGGGACCGTCATATTTCTGTATCCCCGGGAGGGTTACATAGGAAAAGGCCGGCTCTTCTGTTTTCTCTATTGACACCAGGCGTATTGCCTCATCAGCCATAAAACGGGCCTTTAACTCCTCGTGAGAGACAACCGGTTCAGAGCGGGAAGAAACCAGGAAAGGGATTATCATGCCAAAAATCATGCCCACAGCCAGACCAATGCAGAGGGCAATTACCAAACGGGAGGGAATTGATTTTGAAAAGAAATTTCCTTGAAAAAAGACCTTCATCCATAAAAATGTACCTGCATGGAGGGTAACTGTCAATGTATTTATCGAAGAAGAGCTCTGCCTTCACTTTTTAGCGGTTTCTCCCTCTCCACAATCTTGTTATGCGCAATCTTGAGCCGTTTTGTACATTATGTTCTTTTGATAATTTCTAATAATCCTATGTTACTATAAACTAATTCTTCTATCTTTTCTTTAATATCAACCAGTAAATGAAAAAGTGCCTGACTATTATTATTTCCTGTCCTTAATAAAACAACTTTAGGCGGAAATCCATATACATCCAAAAAATCCAGAAAATCATTATCCTTTGTTATTATGATAAATTCATTTTCAAGAGCATAATTCCATATCTCCAGATCAGTAACAGGTAAACTAAAACCAATTTTGTCCACATGAGTACATTCACCAAAAACAGGAATTAATTTACTAACCAATTTCCAGGAAATATTGGCATCAAGCAGTATTTTCATCTAATTTTTAAGCAAATTCTATTACTCTGGTATTTTCTTCACGCCTTGCAGCGAAAGCCAATGCTGCATATATATGTATTTCTTGAAGTAAAGGGTAATCATTCAATATTTCAGAAATAGAAATTCCTTCAGAGAGCCACTGTAGAATGTCCCCAACGGTTATACGAGTACCCTTGATCGTTGGTTTTCCAAAGCGAATACCTTTATCTATTACAATATACCTTGTTAACTCTTCATTTCCCATAGTTAAATAATACAGTAATATTGTATTTTGTCAATTGACATTTTGGAGATTCGATTGATTATTCCGGAAGAAAGGCACGGAGGAAAACGGTGTCGGCGCAATATCATAAACTTAAGGACTCTATTCGAAGAATCAATTAAAAATCCTCTCACAAAGGCGCTAAGGTACGGAGAACTACCTGTAATAAAACAGCACGGTTTGTCATTGCTTTTCTCCATAATGCGTAGTGCTAATAAGGTAAGCATAACATGAATGGAGAAGATTTTCAATGAAAAAGCCATAGACGTCCTCCGGAACCGTCGGACCGAAGGTCCGCGGTAGGCGCCGTTTTTGAGACAAAGCGTTTCATTCTGCCGGCCCCATTCCGGGAAGGCTCTGGCTAAGTTTCCTAGCTTCGTCATTAATGGGAGCTTCCTGTCCCTTCCCGTCTTCACTTAATATACATTTTTCTACTATTATATAATTAATAACATTATAAATGATGGATAAAAATCATTAACACCGGGGATAAGGTTGGAAGTACAGGAACTGCTGCGGCTGGAAGGCATAAAAAAGAGTTTTGGCGCCATTGAGGTTTTACGGGGGATTGATCTAACCGTCAAAAGGGGAGAATTTATCACCATCCTGGGAGCTTCAGGCTGCGGGAAGACCACCCTTTTAAGGGTAATTGCCGGACTTGAGGAGATTGAAGGTGGACGGGTGTTTTTTGAGAACCGGGATATAAGCGCCGATGAGCCTCATAAGCGGAACGTCCGGATGGTTTTTCAGAACTACGCCCTTTTTCCCCACATGAATGTGGAACAGAACGTTGGATACAGCCTCCGCATAAAACACGCCGGAAAAGATGAAATAAAGAAGGCAGTTGCCGAAGTTTTGGATCTTGTAAGGCTCCAGGGATATGAGAAACGCATGCCCTCGGAGCTGTCAGGCGGTCAGAAACAGCGCGTTGCCGTGGCTAGGGCTCTGGTAAACCGGCCTCCAATTCTCCTTCTGGATGAACCTCTTGGAGCGCTTGATCTGCAGCTCCGCAGGCAGATGCAGATAGAACTGAAACGTATACAGGAACAGGTAGGTATAACATTTATCTACATTACCCATGATCAGGAAGAAGCCCTGACCATGTCGGATCGCATTGCGGTTTTACGGAACGGGCTCTTTGAGCAGATAGGTTCTGCACAGGACATATACAGCCGTCCTGCTACGAGCTATGTGGCCCGTTTTGTGGGCAGCGCGAACATACTCCGAATGGACGGCCAATGCATGGCAATCCGTTCGGAACATGTAGAATTTATTTCCGGGGTCCTCACCCATGGCCGGGGACTCCCTGCCCGTATCATTGCCCACAGTTTTGCCGGCGGCCAGACCCGGTTTACCGCGGTTTTAAATAACGGAGAAGAAATAAGCTCCTGTCATCAGGGCATAAATTCAACATTGCAGAACGGCATGGAAGTACAGGCATACTGGGCACCGGAGAACGCTATCCTGGTCGTTGATACGGAGAAATGAAAAAGAACATATCCATATTCAGGAATAGAACATCTTCAACGCTGATCCTTCCGCTATATATATTTACGCTGGGCCTTGTTCTTTTTCCCCTTGTTTACATGATCGCCCTAAGTTTTATGAACCGCGAAGGATCCTGGGGAATTGCCGTTGAATTTACGCTCCGTAATTACAGGCGCATAGGCGAAAAAGCTTACCTGGCTACTTTTGTCCAGTCCCTTAAACTGGCTTTTGTCAGCACTCTCTTGACGGCGATCCTTGGTTACCCCTTTGGTTATTTTATGGCAAGGCTGGACAAGGTATGGAAAAACCGGGTCATGCTCTTCCTTATCATTCCTTTCTGGACCAGCTCCCTGATGAGGCTCTACGGCTGGATCATCATGTTCCGTGCCAATGGGGTACTTGACAGCATACTGCTGGGTTTGGGTTTGATCCGGGAACCTCTCAGGCTTCTATACAGTTACTCTGCGGTTGTAACCGGCATGGTATACGTTCTTCTTCCCTTCATGATCTATTCGGTTTTTACCAGCGCTGAAAAGCTCGACAGGGGCCTGGTGGAAGCTGCCCGGAACATGGGGGCGTCTTCCCTTAGGGCTTTTTTGACTGTGAGCTTCCCCCTAACCATGCCCGGACTCTTTTCGGGTTTTGTCCTGACATTTATACCCTCCATGGGCCTCTTTTTCCTGGCAGATATACTGGGAGGAAATAAGGTGGTTCTTGTGGGAAACCTGATTCAGGAGCAGCTAATAAAGGCCCACGACTGGCCTTTTGCCGCCGCTTTAAGCGCCGCCCTTATGGTTTTGACAAGCATCTTTATATGGCTGTACCGTAAACTTACCCGATCCGAGGAACTGGAAGGCCTGGTATGACAGGAACTAACATGAAGAAAATTTATCTTGCCCTGATCCTTGTCCTGATGTATGTACCCATTGCCCTGGTTATTATATATTCCTTTAACTCAAGCCGCCTTAATTCCATGTGGGGGGGCTTTAGTCTTTCCTGGTACAGGGAACTCTTCAGGGACAGGGCAATATTTGCCGCCCTCAGAAACAGCATTGTCCTTGCCGTAATCTCAAGCCTTTCCGCGGCGGTAATAGGGACTCTGGGTGCGGTTGGAATGGAATGGGAAAGGCTCAGGAAAAAAGCAAAACCTTCTCAGCTTAATCACCGCTTCGACTTCAGGAAGATCATGGAATACCTCTCCATTCTTCCCATAATGATCCCGGAAATAATTTTGGGAATGGTTCTGCTGGCTTTCTTTTCCCTTCTGGCCCTTCCCCTTGGAATGTTAACCCTGGTTCTCTCTCACTCGTGTTTCTGTATCCCCTATGTATACCTCCTGGTAAAGGCCCGCCTGGCCGGGCTTGACAGGAGTTATACCGAAGCGGCCAGAAACCTTGGCGCGGATTCCTGGCGGGCATTCCGGGATGTAATGCTTCCCCTTATAATGCCGGCGGTTGTCTCAGGCATACTTCTTTCCTTTGCCATGAGTTTTGACGACGTGATCATAAGTATTTTTGTTACCGGCCCGCATACGAATACCCTGCCAATACGAATCTATACCCAGATAAAGACCGGAGTTACGCCCAAAACCAATGCTCTCTGTTCCCTGCTATTTGTAATAACCATATTATTATGTATACTGTCCGTAGCGGTTTCCCGAATAAGGCCTCCGGGTCCAGGCAGGGAAAAAGATGATTCGGTAAACAGGATCAGCAAAGCATAATCAAGAGGAGAAGGAGATTGAAATGAAAAGGAAAAAGTTAATCTTAACTGTCCCCTGCGCGGTATTCATTGCCGCAATCCTTGTTCTTGGAGCGGGCGGCAATGCCTTTGCCGGCGGCTCGAAGCAAAAAACCCTTACCATCTATACCTGGGCGGAGATGTTCCCGCAGGAAATTCTTGACGGATTTGAAAAAGATAGCGGATACCGCATTAACTATGTAAATTTTGATTATGATGAAACCATGCTCACCAAACTGGAACAGGCCAGGGGGAGCGGCTATGACCTTGTAATCGCGGATGATTACATAATAGAGACTACAATAGAAAAGGGATTGGCTCAAAAACTGGACAGGGCAAAATTGACCAATTACCGAAGTATCAATCCCATTTATCAAAAACAGTTTTACGATCCAATGGATGAATATACTGTTCCTTACGGCGCGGGGGTTCAGACCATAGTCTATGATCCCGCCAGGGTACAATTAAATATAACAGGGTATGAGGATCTCTGGGATCCTTCCCTGCGCAACAGGGTAGGTATAATAGCGAACCACCGGGTTATTAACGGCATGGCTCTTAAAGTACTGGGGAAAAGCTACAATACCCTGAACATAAATGATATACGTTCTGCCGGAGAAAAACTCCTTGGCTTTGCACCTAACATTCGCCTTATTAAGGATGACGGGCTCCAGGACGATCTCCTTTCCGGTGAAATATCAGCCGGGGTAATGTACACTTCCCAGGTAACTTTGGCGATGATGGCAAATCCGGCGCTGAAGGTTGTATTCCCGAAGGAAGGAATAGGCTTCGGTATTATGGCCGGTTTTATCCCCTCAAGGGCGCCCAACCCTGATGCGGCTTACGCTTTTCTTAATTACATAATGGATCCCAAAAGAGGCGCCGAATGTTTTGAATTCCTTGGTTATTACAGCACCTACTCCGCTTCGGATCCCTATATAAGTCCCGAGTTCAAGAATTTTCTCACGCTTCCGCAGGGCTTTAATACGAATATGGAGATGATCCAGAATATCAGCCCCGAAGCCGATGAAGAACATTCCCGTGTATGGACTGCTTTTAAGGCGGAATCGGGGAGGTAAGCAATTATTGATCCGCGAAACCAGCCAATGTAAAATGCTGAAAGGTAAATTTTTATTTTCCGGAAGTTTATGAGAATTAAACACGTTAATTCCGGCAACTGTAAAAAATGTCTGCAGCTTTCACTCCCTGTAGACATGATGATACGTTTTGCGGAGATTGCAAATCCCGACTACAATATATACAGGCGAACCGGCCTTAAGGAAGGCATGCCCATTCCAAATCAAACTGCCGCCGAACGCATTGTGGCAGACTTGATTCAGGATGGATACTATGTAGATTTTGTGGAAGCGCTTGTAAAGATCGACAGGGAAGGCTATATGGGCCGGGCTTATGATCTCAAAGGCTTGAACAATGTAGTAGCCAGCCTGGCAGCAGAAGGTTATAACTTTGACAAGGTAACGGGACAGTTTTTCGAGAACCAGCAGGAACAAATCAGTCCAAATTGGGGCAGGCTGCTGGAAGGAGATGAACGCAGAATGACAGTGCTGAGAATGGATATCGCGGGAAATTCGGCGCTGGTCAGAAACAACCCCCGTCCCAAAATAGAAAAAGCCTATGGCGATATAAGGAATATTGTACACAGGGTGGTAACCAGCCGGCTTGGAAGACTCTGGTCCTGGGAAGGGGACGGCGCCCTTGCGGCCTTTCTCTTTGGCCCCATGGAAAAAATGGCAATTTACGCCGGGATGGATATAATCCATGAACTCTTTTTTTACAACCGTATCCGCAATCCCCTGGACAGCCCAATTAATGTACGTCTTGGCGCCCAGATAGGCCAGGTCAGGTATTCGGACAACGAGATTGAGCGGCTTAAAAATGATGCTGTAAAACAGGCGGTGTTTCTTGAGAATCTGGCAACCATCAACGCATTAAGCGTATCCTTTAACCTCTGCATAAATATGGATCAAAACACCCTGAATAATTTCAGCGGCGAAAAAATCAGAGGCGGCTGCAAATACAGGCTTTATACCATGAGAATAGAAAAGTGATCCGCATATTTTCATCCAAAAACGCCGCCGTCCTGAGACGTTCCCTGGCAAAAATCTCCGGCGCCGAAGTTTTTTCGGAGCTGCCCACAATAAGCAAACTAAAAGCCGGCGGAGAAGTTTACCTTGATATTTCCGGTCTTTCCCAGGCAGAGCTGAAAAAAGCCCTTGGCCTGCTGAAAAAAAACACATCCTTCTGGGGCATTATAGATCCAAAGGGAAAGGCAGAAGATCCCGCATTGTTCTTTTTTCAGGGCGCCTCCGACTATATTGGTCCCGCTGCAGTAATAAAAGGTTTGACTAAAAAACGTTTTAACGCGGCATTGTCCCATGCGGCGGGAAAGAAAGAAGACGCTTCCGGCAGGAGAGCCGTGAAAACCGGCGCTGGCGGCCAAAGGGCGAAGGCCTCAAATATAAACGCCTCAAAGACGAATGCTTCAAAGATGAGCGCTTCAAATATGAAGGTCTCCAAGGCGAACTTCCCAAAAGTGAGCGACACAGTCCCCAAAAAAAAGACGGTTGCCAAATTATCAGCAGCAAAATTTCCGGGATGGAAATCAATTCGGGCGGGGGCCACGGAATCATTCCTTTTTATGTTTATAACCCTCTCGGGAAAATCCAATCTCCATTCCATTGTAGGAGATGAGACTTTTAAAGCCATAAAGACAAGGATGAGGGAAGTACTTAAGAATGGTTTTAGGGAAGCGGATGCCCTGCTTTGGATGGAAACCGAAGACTCCTATCTCTTTCTTGTGCCTCCCAGAATAGTTAACGGCAGGGCAGCCGTGGAAGCAGCTCTTAAAATAATTCTAGGAAGCAGGCTAATTGGCATAGAAAAACTGGGCTTGACCATTCCTCTGGAATTTACAATGGCCCTTCACTATGGCAAAACCATATTTCAGACGCCGGGAAAAACCGGCATGGTTATTTCAGATTCAATAAACTATATTTTCCATTTGGGAACAAAGAAAGCTGAAACAGGGCGTCTCACCATTTCTGATGATGTAAGCGAAGAATCAATTCCCGAAGGGCTGCAGGATTTTTTTAGCCCGGCAGGAATTTTTGAAGGAATTTCCATCCGTCATTCCAGGCGGTTTATCCGGAAATAAAAGATAATAGGGGCACCCAGCGGCATAGATATGGTTTAAAGGCAGCTGTGGCTTACGGAAACGGCTTAAAGGCAGCCATCAGCTTATGGATACCGCCGCTTAAAAGATCTGACTCTGGCACTGGCTGTCGCCCTTAGGGATGATCGCTCTCCGCGTGAAAGGTACTTAAAGGCCAGACCCGCAACCATTGCGCCGTTATCGCCGCAAAGTTCCAGAGGAGGAAAAATGCAACGAAGATCTTTCCGTTCCGCCAGGGCAGCCCGGAGGCGGGAATTGGCGGCAACACCTCCGCCCGCCACAATTGTGGAGAGGCCGGTATCTTCAGCTGCCCGAAAGAGACTCCTGAGCAGTATATCTACAGCAGTTTTCTGAAAGGAAGCCGCAAGATCCGCGGGACTATAGTCAGGCGGTTTCCCGTTTTTATCTCCGGATCGTCCGGTGTCTTTTTTTCCGGATCTTCCGGCCCGAAACTGTTCAAGCTGGTTCACAACCGCAGTCTTTAATCCGGAATATGACACATCGTAACGATGATCGCCCTTGTACAGATTGGGCATGGGGAAGTTAAATGCTCCCGCATCTCCGCCCGCAGCAAGTTTATCGATGGCAGCTCCACCCGGATACCCAAAACCATAATGCTTGGAAACCTTGTCAAAAGCTTCTCCGGCTGCGTCATCAATGGTGGTTCCCAGAACTGTAATATCATCAAAATTATCCGCCCGGCAGATGATTGTATGTCCTCCGGAAACAAGAAGTCCCAGAAAGGGATAGGTAATGCTTTCATTTAAAATAGTTTCATTTGAAATATTGTTTTCTGTCTTGTATACTAGTATGGGAGCATAGAGGTGAGCCAGCATATGATCTATGGCGATAAAAGGTATGCCCCTGGCCCATGCAAAAGCTTTGGCAAAACTGAGGCCTACAAGCAGGGATCCCAAAAGCCCCGGATGAGCGGTTGCCGCAGTCGCATCTATGTCATC
>JGI24702J35022_10001294_pt1 | contig 15574 bp, 13 predicted proteins | sample TergutTh196P4_FD_35022 | JGI IMG/M metagenome (IMG submission 35022)
GCCGTTTAGGGGTCCGGGGGGACCGGAACCCCCGGCGCCTTTTTTGGTTCTTTTTTCGGCGGTGAAAAAAGAACATCCATACTTATGGTCATGCCTTCCTTCGGAAGTCACAAAACCCTATGAACCATATAGGCATGACCACGGGGGAGTGATGAGGGGGATTCCCCCTCGTCCTCTTTAAAGGAGGGGAGAATCGAGGGGAACCATAGGGTTCCTCTCGAAAGTATGAACGCATAGGAACCAAAACGTTCATACTTTCACATTATCCCAAAACAACCGCGCTCTCGCGCCCGCCTATTACAGCCACATTCAACCAATCAAATTTTGAGCGGACACATTAAATAATCACTCCCCTGGCCGGAACTACTTACATCACCGCTGCACGAACCGAGCCTTATTACATCACAGCTCCCCTAGCCGGAACTACTTACATCACCGCTGCACGAACCGAGCCCTATTACATCACCGCTCCCCTGACCGGGACTACTTACATCACCGCTCCCCTGGCCAGGACTACTTACATGCCCGCTCCATGTGCCGGGACTACTTCCATGACCGTACCAATTACATCACAGCTCTCCTGACCAGGGCAAAATAAAACACCGCTCCCTTGGCCGGAACTCCTTATATGACCGCTCCCTTGGCTATGACTACAGGATAATCCGGTTGTCCCGTCAGCCTTTTCCCGCACCGGACAATAACCTCCTTATCCAATATCACATTTTCCAGGACCGAGTCTTCGTGAATCTCCGACCCTTGCATTATTATACAGTTCGAGACCACCACATCTTTAGAAATGTTCACGCCGCGAAATATTACACTGTTTGAAACCTGTCCGTCGATCCTGCATCCATCCGCAACCAGACAATTGGATATCTTCGCGTTCTTGCCATATTTAGTGGGTACTTCATCTTTAACCTTTGTGTAAATCCTGTTTTCTTTCCCAAACAGCTCATCCATAACGTCCTTATTTGTCAGGGAAAGGCTATTTCGAAAATACGATCTAATCGAATTCATACGAATGACAAAACCATCATACTCATATCCAAATATACGAAGGTTGCCAATATTACGTTTTAGCAGGTCAAACTCAAGATCGGTCAGCCCATTGGAAATACACTCCTCTATCAGGTTTTCAAGCAGGATTTTTTTTGTAATATATATGCCCATCGACGCCTTACTGGAGCGCGCAAGCCTGGGATGAATCTCCATATTTGTGACACGGGAGTTTTTGTCAATTTCTATTGTTGTGAGGTCGACCGTTTCCCTATCAAGCTTTTTGTTAAGCTCGTTAAAGATGATTGTCACATCGGCTTCTTTTGACATATGGAACTTTAAGGCGTCATCAAATGTCATATTACAAATTATATTCTTCTCTGATAAGAGTACATATTTTTCCTTGGACCTGCGAAGGTAATACATAACCCTGTAGAGCTCTTCTATATTCCCGGCGGGCTGACGGATTGTTCCCGTTTTTCCATGCGGCGGTAATATAAATAGTCCGGTAAGTTTCCTGTCCAAATCCCATTCTTTTCCCGAGCCCAAGTGATCAAGAAGCGAATTGTAGTTAGTGTGTGTTACAATTCCTACGTTATGAATACCTGAGTTAACCATACTTGACAGTATGAAATCAATAAACCTGTATCTGCCGGCAAATGGGACAGCCATTTCCGCCCTTTCAGAAGTTAAGTCGCCAAGCTTGTTTTCGGCGTCTTTTGCGAGTACAATTCCCATAGTAGAATTCACGGTTTTTCACCCTCCCACATAATACATAATATACTCTATACATTAGCGTCCACCATTGAATTTGGACAAATAGCGGCGTTCTTTCCTATCGTCAGGTTACCGCCAATCAGCGTTACTCCCCCGGAACAATATTCGGAAACAAATGAAGTCGTTTCTTCCCGGTCTCCTATATCCGGAGCGTTGATCATACAATCGTCCTCAATAACTGTGTTCCTTCCAATCATTGTCTTGTGTATTCTGCAATTATCCCCCACAATAACATGCGGAAATAAAACTGAGTCAGTCACAACGCTGCCTCTGCCAATCTGAACGCTGTCAGATATCACGCAGTTTTTCACCGTGCCAAAAATAACGCTGCCTTCAGTGATCAGGCTATCATAAATCTCCGCCCCTGCCGCCGTAAAATGCGGCGGTTTTATGGGGTTCCGTGAATAAATCCTTGCGCTTCTTCTTGTCAGATCGAGTTCCGGAGGGTCGCCCAACATATCCATATTAGCCTGCCACAGGCTTTCTATCGTGCCGACGTCCTTCCAATATGACTTGAAAGTATGCGCATATAGCCTGGCCTCATCTTTTAACATCATCGGGATTATATTTTTGCCAAAATCATTACTTGAACCTTTTGTTTTCTCATCGCGCTCCAGGTATTCCTTTAGAACCTTCCAATTAAAAATGTAGACTCCCATTGACGCCAGGTTGCTGGTCGGTTTTTTTGGTTTTTCGGAAAAGCTGGTAATTCTCCCTTCCTCTGAAATGCTCATGATCCCAAACCGGCTTGCTTCATCCCAAGGTACGGTAATAATGGCAATGGTTGCGTCCGCATTCTTCTCCCGATGGACTTCCAGCATTTCCCTATAGTCCATGATATAGATATGATCCCCCGAGAGAATCAATACATCCTCAGGATCGAACTCTTCAATAAACCCGATGTTCTGATATATTGCATTAGCCGTCCCTCTATACCATTCGCCGGCATTGGCTTTTAAGTACGGAGGCAGAATATATATCCCGCCCCTGTACCTGTCCAAATCCCAGGGCTGTCCGCTCCCGATATATGTGTTTAGCTCGTGCGGCTGGTACTGTGTCAAGACGCCCACAGTATCAATCCCTGAATTGGTGCAGTTGCTTAATGAGAAATCAATAATCCTGTACTTCCCGCCAAAAGGCACAACCGGCTTTGCGGAAGAGAGCGTAAGAACGCCAAGCCTACTGCCCTGTCCGCCTGCCAGAATCATTGCGATACATTTCTTTCCACTCAAAATAACCCTCCTGATCTGAGCCGATATCCAGCTCCGCCTCGACAACTCTCCATGCAACGCTCTGCAGTACTCTCCGAATTACTCTCCACGTGTCTCTAAACCAAATCCCAGTGTTTTTATCCAAAGCGGGCTTCGCCCGCAACCCAAGCCGACTCTCTCCGATCTCTCTCTAAACAACTCCACATGCTTCTCTTCGATTGCTTTCTACGCTATTCCACGCGTCTCTCTCTAACTAATCACTCTCATAATAACTCCACATGCTTCCCTCTAATTACTCTCTAAACAACTCCACATGCTTCTCTTCGATTGCTTTCTACGCTATTCCACGCGTCTCTCTCTAACTAACCACTCTCATAATAACTCCACATGCTTCTCTCTAATTACTCTCACAGCAACTCCACATGCTTGTCTCCGATTACTATCTTTGCAACCCCACGTGTTTATCTCCAATTGCGCTCCGTGTTACTCTCCAAGTTGCTCTCCAGACTGCTCTCCTTACATCTCTCTATACGACGCCACGCTCCACTTTCTGCGTCTCCCCTTAAACACCTCTTTGCGCTACCCTTTGCGCTCTTCGCTAAAAGTTTATCCATGCTACTGTTCGCATTGCTCTCCGTGTTACCATCCAATTGCTCTCCGTACTACTCTCCAATTGCTCTCCTTATCACTCTCCAAGTAACTCCATTAAAATTATTCGACCTGTAAAATTACTTATTATTTTGTCAGAATACTTGCGCATACCCTTGTTTTTGCCCATCCAAACATGATTTTTGTAGGGTTGAAGCTTGCTTCGACCGTTTTCAGGCGCGTCACGGGATGGACAAGCCCATCCCCTACACGGGTATCGCGTTAACCTGTTGACATTGACGGTTGCATTATCGTACCCAATTTTACAGGTCGCAAATTTTTCGTCATTTCGATTGCCTATACATATACAATTATTATTACCATAGTTTCGAATAATTAAACATTTTCACAAAAACTCTCAAGCTAAAATATATCATAAAGTATATGGTTTTTGCACTATAAATGTTATGATTCATTGTTTACTATAAATTTTACATGATTTTCACATACTCATTAACGGAATTTTCACAATTCGAATTGTGATTCTTTACGCTGTGGGGCAGTTTATGATATAATCTCCTTTAATTCTGGTTGCGTTCATTGTCCATGACCTCTATCCTGGCGAAGGCGTCAGCTAATAAATCTCCTCCGGACAACTGAAAGGAATTTATTGATTTGAAAGAGAATGTTTTATCTCTGATATTGCAGATTGAAAGCGATTACCACAAAGCGGTGGATGACGCGGTAGAAAAGGCTGACGTCTATGTGACCGCGTGCAGACAGGATCAAAGAGTGTTTTTTAGTGAGCTGGACCGCGAATGGGAATTATTCGAGGCGGCGGAACAGAAGAAGTTTGACATAAAGCTAAAAGAAGAAGAGCACAGGATGGAAAAGGAACTGGCAAGCCGGAAGATACAGTTGAAAGCCCGCCAGCAGGATTTTGCTGAATTGATCAGCGAACGACTCAAGAAGGAGGTCCTTTCATTAGATGGCAGTCGCTAAAATGGAAAAGCTCGCGCTGACTTTTAACGCACGGCATATTGATGAAATATTACAACTGATGCAGGGCTTCCAGGAAGTTCATATCGATATAGGTTTGGAATCCACTGTTCCTCCTTCAAAAAAGGCTGAAGTGGATCTGGAAATCCACAGAATCGAGAAGGATCTCCAGGAGATACAGGCTGCCCACAGCATTCTAAAGGGGCGGGAATCAAAGAATATGCTGGCGATACTCAGGAACAGCGAGGAGAAGAACCTAAGCGCAGACGAGCTGACTAAAATCGTCACGGAGAGCAACTGGAGCAACATCCTGAACGAGATCATTAAAACAGACAGATGGCTTCAGAACAATAACAAGCGGCGCAAGGAATTAAACAGGCTCATCGACGAGCTCACAAAATGGGAGCGTTTGAACTGTAACCCTCTAGATTTTAAGAAGCTTTGCAGAACAACGGCGTGGTTTGGCTCAGTACACGAAAAACACGAGGAAAAATTTTCGGAAACGCTTTTGGAACACGAAGATGACGGACTCTATTTTGAAAAAGTCACCGTCATTGGCGATCGCGTCTATTTTCTTGTGATCTGCCACATAAGCGTTGTTAATTCGGTGAACGTACTTTTGAACGTATTTTCCTTTTCGCCGGAAGAGTATATGTTCGACAAACCTCAGGCGGAAGCCCGGAGAGCGTTGGAAGTGGAAGAAAGTGCGATTCTGGCGGATGAGACGGAGATCGCCAAACAAATAGATCGGCAAAAGAAGTACGACGAGATCCTCAAGTTTTCTGAGGATTACAATCTGAATATCCTGCTGCGCAAGAAAAAGTCCCTGGAAGTGACCTATTTCGGAGATAAAATAGCTATCAACGGGTGGATCCCTTCCGACAAGTGCAGACAGTTCAGGGCGCTACTTGCGGAGAACTTCAACAATGAGGATTATCAGGTCGTCTTCAGCACGGTAGCGGAAAAAGACCTGGACAATGTGCCTATTAAGCTGCAAAACAACCAATTTGTTTCTAACTATGAAAAACTGACTGAAATGTACAGTATGCCACGGTACAATGAGATTGACCCAACACCGGTCATGACGGTTTTCTACATGATTTTCTTTGGTTTGATGGTGGCGGACCTGGGCTACGGGCTAGCCGTTTTTCTTGTGGGCCTGGTTGTAAAAAAATTCCTGAAGTTAAAACGCAGTACGCGAAGTTTTATGGATTTTCTCTTCTACCTTTCCTTTCCGATCATGGGCTGGGGGTTAGTATTCGGGTCTTTTTGCGGATGGTCGCTGCCATTTCATCTCATCTCCTCTTCAGTCGACATTATCCCGTTGGCTATATTGTCTATAATTCTCGGTTATTTCCATATCATGGCCGGGTTAATCCTTCAAATATTAAACCAACTCAAGTTAAAACGCTATTTCGACATGCTCTCCGGAGGGTTATCGTGGCTGCTGATGCTCTTTGGCGGCGGCGTGATGATCCTGGGCAGCTTTATCGCCGGGATCGGCGTCCTCTTCCCAATCGGCGCCGTGATTCTGGGAATTGGCCTTGCCATGACGGTAATAGTCCCTGCAATTGAATATGGCAAGCGATGGTATGTCGGTATTGGCAAGGGATTATACGCATTGTATGGCGCCACCAGCTATTTGGGGGATTTTGTCAGCTATACCCGGCTTATGGCCCTGGGCGTTGCCGGCGGTAGCGTTGCTCAGGCTTTTAATACTATTCTTTCTTACCTGCCGATGGCCGTGCGACTGAGCTTTGGCATATTATTGGGTGTTATCCTGCATTGTATAAATATATTCTTATCGATGCTGAGCGCGTATGTTCACGGGTTGAGGCTGCAATTCATTGAGTTTTTCAGTAAATTTTACTCGGGCGGCGGACGGCGTTATGAGCCTTTTAAGGCTGCCGAAAAGAATGTTATTATTACGGGCGTCCATAAAAAAGAAGATGTCTAAAGGGGTGTTTATATGCAATTGTTTTTAGAACTATTACCTGCAATTCTTGTTATGATCGGCGTTTTTCTGGCTGTCGTATTGGCGGGCATTGGATCGGCAAAAGGCGTATCCATGGTGGCAAAAGCGGCGACCGCTCTGATATCGGAGCAACCGGAGAAATTCGGCCAATCCCTTGTACTGCAGATGCTGTGCGCAACTCAGGGTTTGTACGGCTTTATTGTAGGATTCATGATTTTCATGAATCTGAGAGAGGGCTTGCCTTTTTATTTGGCCCTAAGATATCTTACCGCCGGGGTCATGATCGCCGTATCCGGTTACGTTACGGCAATCGAGCAGGCGGCGGCGGCAACGGCCGCGATGCAGATCCTTGCAAAAAAGCCCGAGCATTCAACAAAGGGCGTTATATACGCCGCTATGATCGAAACTTACGCAATATTCTCATTTGTTATTGCCGTATTGATTTTGATGTAAAGTTCGACGTAAAGTTTGATGCACTGTCTTATGTATAGTTTGTTTGATGCACTGGCAGATGTAAAGTTTGATGTTATAGAAGGTTAGAGGAGGTCTACATGCCGGAAATTGAAGGCATTCATTCCATAATTCAGAAAATCCGCGCCGATGCTGAAGACCACGCCCAGGAGCAGTATGCGCAAACAATGAAGAGCATCGACGAAGAAATTAAGGTCGAAAACAACCGGCGCCTGGAGGAGTTGGAAAAACGCAAAGATTCATTGAGAACACACTATGACCGGGAATTCAAACGTCTTTTGGAACGAATCAGCAGCCGAATAAACCGGGAGGTTTTGATATATCAGAAAGACTTGTTGGACGAGCTCTTTGACATGGCGGTCCAAAAGTTGAGGGCGGCTTCGTCTTTAGAGTTTTCCCAAATGTTTAAATCGGCTGTTAGGGGACTAAACGGCGACTACACATTGCAGATCGGCGAACTTTCGCAAGGCGTGCTTGACAGCGCGGCGCTTTGGGAAGCGGAAAGAGAAAACAACGGGCTCTCTATCGTTTTGGCGGATGAGGTCATTCCAGGCAAGAGCGGATTCATCATACAGGATGAGAGAGTCGAGTACAACTGTCTGTTTGAAGACCTGATTGAGGATAAAAAGAGGGAGCAAGCCGCCGCCGCCATGTATGAAGTTTTTCTTGCGGGGTGATTATTAATTTATGGCGCATCAAGAGATCTATCCTCATGCCAACACAGTCGTTGCAATAGAGGACGGCAAACTCCTAAAGCAGTTGCAATATGAAATTTTGTTCAACGCCGGCGGTCTTCAGGCTGCGCTTGACGAACTCAACAAGATGAACTACTTTCATTCATACAAATATGCTGAGCCTCATAATTATGGAAGTATGCTTGATTGGCTCATGACGGACACTTTTGAGCTATTGAGGGGTATTTCCCCGAATGAATTGATTTGGCGTATTTTCACTTTATATTACGACATTCACAACATGAAGCTGGTGGCAAAAGAGAGGCTTTCCGGACAGAGGCTAAACCATTTGGCGCTGGGTTACGGCAGTTATTCATTGCCTACGATCCGCTCGGCGGCAGTCAGGGAATCAGATGATATTCTCGAAAACGCAACGCTGACAAGCGGTTTTTTCAAGGCTCTTCGTCGGAAGAATATGCATGATATTGATTTTATTCTTGACAGGACATACTTTAGTACATTAAAATTTTTTGCCGAATGTCTTGGAAGCGCGGGGATAGTTGCTTTTATTACTGAAAGGATCGATCTATACAACATCTCGGTTTTTTTCCAATGGCTTGCCCTGGGGACGCCGAAAGGGTATTTTGAGAGGGCGTTTTCCGGGTGTGGAAGCGCTTCTTTGAAGGAGTGGCAGGAGCATATTAAGGTACGGGCGCCGTCGCATGAGCATGAGCATGGGCATGAACATGAGCATGCGTATGAATATCAGCACGAACATGCGTATGAGCATGAACATGCGTATGAGCATGAGCAGGCGCCGCAGCTTGATAAACCGGGGAAAAGCATTCCGCTTGAGGAGGTATGGCTTGAGAGCATACAAATGGATAATTTCCCTTTGTGGCGAAAATACTCGCCCCATTGGAAAAACGCCGGGGATATAAGCCAGATATTCAATATAATGGACGTGTTGATAGACAATTACCTGATTAATAGAACCAAAAGCGCTAAACTGATGGCTTTTGGCATAGAGCCAATTTGCGCGTACTTTTACAACAAATTTATTGAAATCAAAAACATTAGGATTCTGCTTAAAGGCAAAGAAACCTATTGTGATACTGAAGAAATCAGGAAGAGGATCCGGGACTCGTACGAGTTATAGCGAGGATGCGGGGTTTGTATGTATTATTGCGAGGAACCGGGGCTCATATGAGTTATAGCGAGGATCCGGGACTCGTACGAGTTACAGTGAGGATGCGGGGCTCAAACGAGTTATTGCGAGAGGCGTTTTCGTGAATTATTACGAGAGGCAATATCATGAATTACAGCGAGAGGCGATACTATGAATTATAAAATTTGCGTGATTGGAAATGAGGCGCTGTTGTTCCCTTTTCTGCAGTTTGGGTTTAACGCTTTTTCGCCGGAGACTGAAGAAGATCTGAGGGAATGCCTAAAAGACGTTATTGAAAAGAACTATGGAATTATCTATCTGGAGGATTCCTATTGTTTTATGGTCAAGGATGTCATTGACAAGTACAAATACAGCCTGACGCCGATATTCATTCCGATAGGCGGGCGCCGGGAGGGCGAAAGTTATTCAGAGCAACAAGCCAGGGAGATGATGGAGACGGCCGTTGGGATGAACGTTTTATAGAAGCGCCCGATCGGACGATATTTTTTATTAAAGGAACGGACATATGTTATGGCACAAAGTATATCGCAAAGTATATCGCAAAACATAAATAAAGGGACGATCCTCAGCGTAGCCGGGCCGCTGGTCACCGCGGACAACATGAGAGGCGCAAGCGTTCAGGACGTCTGCCAGGTTGGTAAAAACAAATTGATTGGTGAAATCGTAGAGATCAAAGGCGATGTTGCATCCGTGCAGGTATACGAAGAAACGTCGGGCCTGGCTCACGGGGATCCACTCGTCAGCATTGGAGAGCCGCTCTCAGTCGAATTGGGTCCGGGTCTTATTACGCTGATGTTTGACGGCATTCAACGCCCTTTAGGCGACTATTTAAAAGCTGCGGGAAGTAATTTCTTAAAGAAAGGCTTGAGTATCCCCTCCCTGAACCGGGAAGCGCTCTGGCATTTCACGCCAGCCGTGGAGGTTGGTCAGGACGTGGTTCCCGGAGACATAATTGGCAGTGTCCCTGAAACCGAGATGGTCCTGCATAAAGTCATGGTTCCCCACGGAGTGTGGGGGAAAGTGCGGAATATCCGCGAAGGGGATTTTCGGGTCGACGATCCCGTTTGTGAAATCGAGGCCGGGGGCGGAAGTGGAAGTGGAAGCAGAAGCGGGAGCGTAAGTGAAAACGGAAGCGTAAGTAAAAGCGGGAGCGGGGGTGGAAGCGGGAGCGGAAGCGGGAGCGGGAGCGGAAGTGGGAGTGAAAGCAGAGGCGAAAGCAGCGGCGGAAGTAGGATTGAAAGCGGAAGCGGACGTGGAAGCGGACGCATAATCCAAATAAGTATGATGCAAAAATGGCCTGTGCGCGAGCCTCGCCCAATCGCGGAAAAGCTCACCCCAAGCCAGCCTTTTATCACCGGTCAAAGGGTGATCGACTCGTTCTTCCCGGTGCTAAAAGGCGGAACCGCCGCCGTTCCCGGGCCATTCGGCGCCGGGAAAACTGTGGTTCAGCACGCTATCGCAAAATGGGCAAATGTGGACATTGTGGTCTACATAGGTTGCGGCGAACGTGGCAACGAGATGACCGACGTTATGAACGAGTTCCCTAAATTGATTGACCCTCAGTCAGGACGTCCTTTGATGGAGAGGACCGTTTTGATTGCGAACACCTCAAATATGCCTGTGGCGGCTAGGGAAGCTTCAATTTATACAGGTATTACCATCGCTGAGTACTTTAGGGATATGGGTTATGACGTCGCCATCATGGCGGATTCGACCTCGCGGTGGGCTGAGGCCTTACGCGAAATGTCCGGCCGCCTCGAGGAGATGCCCGGAGACGAAGGTTATCCGGCATACCTGGGCAGCAGGATCAGCAACTACTATGAGCGCGCCGGTAAAGCCGTCGCCATCGGAAGCAATGAACGGGTTGGCAGCATCACCGCTATCAGCGCTGTATCGCCGCCCGGAGGCGACATATCCGAACCAGTTACGCAAAATACTTTACGCGTGGTCAAGGTTTTTTGGGGCCTGGACTCCGCGTTGGCCCAGCAAAGGCATTTTCCCGCGATCAATTGGATGAATTCATACAGTCTGTATGCCGACGCAGCGCATAGTTATTATGACCGGTTCGTTGACGAGCGCGCGTCAAAAGTGATTCAAACGGGGTTGTCTCTTCTCCGTGAGGAGAGCCGTCTGCAGGAACTTGTCCGGTTGGTGGGGATTGATTCTTTGTCAGATTCGGACAAACTCAGGCTCGAAACAGCAAAATCCATCCGCGAGGATTATTTACAGCAGAACGCCTTCCACACGATCGATACGCACTCCTCGCTAAAAAAGCAGTTTAAAATCCTTTGGCTGATCATCGAATTCTATCATAGATCAATGATATTATTTGAAAAGGAGCTTGTGGTTTTTTCAGACTATTATAAGAATACAGCGTCAATCAGAGAGAGAATTGCGCGAGTCAAATTCCTGTCCGAGGACGATTTAGATAAAATTGACGCCATTGAGCGCGATATGGAAAAGGTTATAGAAGCCATGCAACGCGACATTACAAACCAGTGAGTTACATCCCTGTGAGTTATACCCCTGTGAGTTACATCCCTGTGAGTTACATCTTTGTGAGTTATAGAAAGGAATGGTCGTTATGATCAAATCCTATAGAAATATTTCAAAAGCCACCGGCCCGTTGCTCGAGGTAAAAGGCGCCGACGGCGCTACATATGACGAACTAGTAGAGGTCACCCTGTCTGACGGGACAAAAAGATGGGGCCAGGTCATCGAAATACACGAGGACATTGTTCTGATCGAGGTCTTCCAAGGTACTTCCGGGTTGATGCCAAAGGGTTCAAAGGCGAGGTTTATGGGAAGGCCTTTTACTCTGGATGTCTCAGAGGCTATGATCGGCAGGGTATTCGACGGACTTGGCAAACCGATGGATAATGACACTCCGATTATCCCTGAAAAGCAACTTGACATCAATGGGGAAGCCATCAACCCCATAGCAAGGGATTACCCGGACGAGTTCATCCAGACAGGTATTTCCTCAATAGATCAGCTTAATACGCTGGTCCGGGGACAAAAGCTGCCTATTTTTTCGGAAGCCGGCCTGCCTCATAAAGAATTGGCGGCTCAAATCGCCAGGCAAGCCACGGTTCTGGGCGAGGACGAGCGGTTTGCGGTCGTTTTCGCCGCCCTTGGCATCACTTTTGAAGAAGCGGATTTCTTCATCCGGGACTTTAGAAAGACAGGCGCGCTCGAGCATTCCATCTTGTTTTTAAACCTCGCCAATAATCCTGCAATGGAAAGGATAGCGACCCCGAAAATGGCGTTGACAGCGGCTGAATTTCTTGCGTTTGACAAGGATATGCATGTGCTGGTCATAATGAACGATATGACCAATTATTGTGAAGCGCTCCGGGAAATATCCGCCGCCCGCCGGGAAGTCCCTGGTCGTAGGGGTTACCCGGGATACCTATATACAAACCTTTCCCTGATTTACGAACGAGCAGGCAGGATACGCGGGAAGAAGGGGTCAATCACCCAAATACCAATATTGACAATGCCCGAGGGTGACATTACCCATCCGATCCCCGACTTAACAGGGTATATTACCGAAGGCCAGATCATGCTCTCTCGGGAACTATTCGACAAACGCGTGAATCCGCCCATAGACGTCCTCTCTTCTCTATCAAGATTAAAAGATAAAGGGATCGGCGAGGGCAGAACCAGGGAGGATCACTCGGGCGTCATGAATCAGGTGTTCGCGGCGTATGCTCAAGGCAGGCACGCCAAGGATCTTGCGTCGATTTTGGGGGAAAGCGCCCTTTCGCCGCTGGATCGTGACTATGCCCGGTTTGCGGACGCCTTTGAAGAAGATTTTTTGAATCAAGGTTTTTATGACAACCGAACTATTGTTGACAGCCTTGAGATTTCCTGGAAATTACTTGCAATTCTTCCCAAGGGAGAGCTGAAGAGAATCAACGAGGAAATTATTGAGAAATACCATCCGGACAGTCGCCAAGTAGACCATCAGGAAAGCCGCCCGAGCAGTCGCCAAGATGTCCGCAATGCTATCCGCCCGGATAATAACCAACCGGATGACCGTCAGGAAAGCCACCCGGACAGTCGCCAGGTAGACCGTCAGGAAAACCTCGGCGCCGATTAAGCGAAGTTACTTTTTAGGAGGCTCTTTATGAACATCCAGCCTACCCGGATGGAGCTGTCAAAACTAAAAAAAAGATTGCGGACTTCAACCGAGGCACATAAACTGCTAAAAGATAAACAGGACGAATTAATGAGAAAGTTCATCTCACTGCTCCGGGAAACCCGCGACCTGCGCAAGCGCATCAACGAATCCATTGAAATCTATTCCACTCAGGCAGGGCTTTCCATCGCAGGCTTTCCATATCAAATGGCTCAGAATCTATTTCTGGTAAAAGAGACCTTGATTTCCGCCGATATTTTAAAGAGGAGCTGGATGGGCTGCACCGTCGTGGACATTTCCTATGACGTGCGGGAAGCAAAGCCGTCAAGCGCGTTGATTTCAACCCCTCTCCTGTCTAAGACGGCATATGACATGCGCCAATTGCTGCCTTTTTTGCTGCAGCTAACGGTCTCGGAAAAGAATAGCCAAATCCTCGCCGAGGAGATCAAGTATTTGCGGCGCAGGGTCAATGCCCTTGAACATATGGTTATTCCGGATTTAAAGCAGAAAATCCGCATCATCAGAATGAAACTGAGCGATGGGGAAAGGGATACGATTACTCGTCTGATAAAGGTGAAATCAATGAAATGATATCCTTTTTCATAACAATATGTTCACAGGACAGCGTTAATATGTTCGGTGATGTAATCATCGGGGGCGGATATTGAATCCGCCCCAGACCGTCCGACAATCCATAACATATGTGGCAAAGATACAACATAATGCCATCGCAGCTTTATTTATACACTACATGTTATCTTCCAAGCAAGTTCACAGCAGATTATCGGATGGTCTGGCCCCTGCGAACGTCGATGTTGCACAACCCAAAAAGGAAATATTAAAGTCGGCTTGGGTTACACGGGCGTTAGCCTGCTTTATTAAATGTTGGCAGCCACTCCGGCTGGAATTCAATCAGTTCGTTTAGCATGCTCCTGATCTCTTCCGGAGAGAGGGAATTACACATCGGATCCAGGAACAGCGCCTGCATGGCCAGCTCCCTGGAACCTTTTACGGCGGATTCTACCGTGAGTTTCTGAATATATGCCTGGAGAGTCATCAACGCTGCAATTCCATCCGGCACTTCACCCATATTGCATCCGCGATAGCCATAACTGTCGACAACGGCGGGCGTTTCCACGCAGCAGTCTGCGGGAAGATTGGAGATACACCCGTTATTCATTGTATTTATATACAGATTTGCAGGCTCGTTATATATGATCCCCTTAATCAATACATCAATCTTTTCGGTAGACGTGTCTTTCAGATCATCCCCCTTTGCCGTTGTCCCTATGGCGTCTGACGTCTGTATTTCACCTGCGATGGCTCTTTTGGCCGTTTCTTCAAGCTTACTCATATTCTCTATGCGCTGCTGCACATAGTTTGTATTTAGAGAAAAGTCCGATAAATCCTTGTCTTTTGCAATAAAGTGCGGGAAGAATTCAATAGTGTGGATATCAGCTTGCAACGGAAAGGCGCCAAAAATGTCCAGCATTTGCCTTGTAATAATCTCTTCACCTTCCCATCGGCCCTTCATCCGAGGCGCGTGTTCTTCCAGCATCGGCTTAAGCTCTTTCATTATACTGACATTATTCTTGCGTAAATCAAACAGCCACCCGCAATGATTAATCCCGAACGCTCTATAGGCCAAATCTTTTTCACTGACGCCGAGAAATTTTGCGAGATTTTCTATCCCCTCCGTCACTCCGTGGCAAAGGCCGATCGCCTTGATCTTTGAATACTTTTGCAGCGCAAGCGTAATCGTCTGAACAGGGTTTGTGTAAACCAGCAGCCAGGCGTCAGGGCATATTACTTCCATATCCGCCGCAATATCAAGCAGTCCCGTTATATTTTTCAACCCCTGAATAAACCCTCCGGGACCTACCGACATACCTTTTGGGTGATGAATACCGTAACTGCGTATTATATCTAAATCTCTGCGCCAAGTATCATGACCGCCTATCAAGCAGGTTGAGACGACAATATCAACGTTCTCCAATGAATCCTTCCGATTCGTATAGGCCTTTATTCTCAATCGTTTCCCCGATTCAAACGACATTTTTTGGGTAAGCGCAAACATTAATTCAAGCTTCTTTTCGTCAATGTCCATGAGCCGTAATTCCAATCCTTCAATACTGTCCATGAGCAAAATGTCACGCGTAAATTTGGGAGTCCATGTCAAGCTACCCCCGCCGATTAATGTTACAACAAAGTTTTTCATATCACAATTATTCTCTCTTTCCCTTTTTGTGAATTTCTACAGTCTATTATCTCATTTTTCGTTATTTTGACATTTTGATATTTTACCGCTTGACTCTATTGATCTGAAAAGTCCCATAATTAATATGGGACTTTTCATAATAACCCTTACCGAACCATACTTATGGCCATGCCTTCCTTCGGAAGTCACAAAACCCTATGGATGTTCTTCCTGCAGGTTGCCGCCTCCCACGTAAGTCTACGGTTTTAGGGTCCAGGGGCTTGCCCCTGGCCGTTTAGGGGTCCGGGGGGATCGGAACCCCCGGCGCCTTTTTTGGTTCTTTTTTCGGCGGT
>JGI24702J35022_10001295_pt1 | contig 15574 bp, 6 predicted proteins | sample TergutTh196P4_FD_35022 | JGI IMG/M metagenome (IMG submission 35022)
ATCGGTCTGGCTTCGCCCGACAAAATCCGTTCGTGGTCTTACGGCGAAGTGAAAAAGCCCGAGACCATCAACTACCGCACCTTCAAGCCCGAACGCGACGGCCTGTTCTGCGCCAAGATTTTCGGCCCCGTCAAGGACTACGAGTGCCTGTGCGGCAAGTACAAGCGCCTGAAGCACCGTGGCGTGATCTGCGAGAAGTGCGGCGTCGAAGTCACCCAGTCCAAGGTGCGCCGCGAGCGCATGGGGCACATCGAACTGGCCAGCCCGGTGGCCCATATCTGGTTCCTGAAGTCGCTCCCGAGCCGTCTCGGCATGGTGCTGGACATGACCCTGCGCGACATCGAAAGGGTGCTGTACTTTGAAGCCTTCGTCGTCGTCGAACCGGGCATGACCAAGCTTGCGCGCGGGCAGTTGCTCGTCGAAGACGACTACCTCGCCAAGGTCGAAGAGTACGGCGATGAGTTCGACGCGACGATGGGCGCGGAAGGCATCCGCGAACTGCTGCGCACGCTCGACATCAATCTCGAAATCGAAAGGCTGCGCTCCGAGCTGGAGACCACCGGCTCCGAGGCCAAGATCAAGAAATTTTCCAAGCGCCTGAAAGTGCTCGAAGCCTTCCAGCAATCCGGGATCAAACCCGAGTGGATGATCCTCGAAGTGCTGCCGGTGTTGCCGCCCGACTTGCGCCCGCTGGTGCCGCTCGATGGCGGACGTTTCGCCACGTCCGACCTGAACGACCTCTACCGTCGGGTCATCAACCGCAACAACCGGCTGCGCCGCCTGCTGGAACTGAAAGCGCCCGACATCATCGTGCGCAACGAAAAACGCATGCTCCAGGAGTCGGTCGACTCGCTGCTCGACAACGGTCGGCGCGGCAAGGCCATGACCGGAGCCAACAAGCGCCCGCTCAAATCGCTGGCCGACATGATCAAGGGCAAGGGCGGGCGCTTCCGGCAAAACCTGCTCGGCAAACGGGTCGACTACTCGGGCCGCTCCGTGATTACCGTGGGTCCGCAACTGAAACTGTTCCAGTGCGGCCTGCCCAAGCTCATGGCGCTCGAACTTTTTAAACCCTTCATCTTCAACAAGCTCGAACTGATGGGGTTGGCCACCACCATCAAACAGGCCAAGAAGATGGTGGAAATGCAGGAACCCATCGTGTGGGACATCCTGGAAGAAGTCATCCGCGAGCATCCGGTGATGCTCAACCGCGCCCCGACCCTGCACCGTCTGGGCATCCAGGCGTTCGAGCCGGTGTTGATCGAAGGCAAGGCCATCCAGTTGCATCCGCTCGTCTGCGTGGCGTTCAACGCCGACTTCGACGGCGACCAGATGGCCGTCCACGTCCCGCTGTCGCTCGAAGCGCAGATGGAAGCCCGCACCCTGATGCTGGCCTCCAACAACGTGCTCTCTCCGGCCAACGGCGAGCCGATCATCGTCCCCTCTCAGGACATCGTGCTGGGTCTGTACTACGCCACGCGCGCCGCGATCAACGCGCCGGGTGAAGGCATGCTGTTTACCGACGTGAGCGAAGTCAAGCGCGCCTACGATTCGGGGCAGGTTTCCCTGCACGCCAAAGTTACCGTGCGGATCAGGGAAGTCGACACCGGGCCGGACGGCGAATACGTCGAGCGGGTCGTGCGAGCCGACACCACGGTCGGACGCGCCATTCTTTCCGAGATTCTGCCTGCCGGGTTGCCGTTCAGCGTGATCGACAAGCCGCTGAAGAAAAAGGAAATCTCCAAACTCATCAACCTTTCATTCCACCGTTGCGGCCTCAAGGCCACGGTGATCTTCGCCGACCGGCTGATGCAGTCCGGCTACCGTCTCGCCACCCGCGCCGGCATTTCGATCGCGGTCAAGGACATGCTGGTTCCGATGAAGAAGAAGGAGCTCATCGGCACCGCCGAAACCGAAGTGGGCGAAATCGAGCGTCAGTACGCCAATGGTCTCGTTACCCAGGGCGAACGCTACAACAAGGTCGTGGACATCTGGGGCCGCTGCGGCGACCAGGTTGCCCGGGCCATGATGGAGCAACTCGGCCAGGAAGACGTGATCGACCGCGAAGGCAACCGGGTCAAGCAGGAAGCCTTCAACTCCATCTACATGATGGCCGACTCGGGCGCGCGCGGTTCCGCCGCCCAGATTCGCCAGCTCGCCGGGATGCGCGGCCTGATGGCCAAGCCGGACGGCTCCATCATCGAAACGCCGATCACCACCAACTTCCGGGAAGGGTTGAACGTTCTTCAATACTTCATCTCCACCCACGGCGCGCGCAAGGGTCTGGCCGATACCGCGTTGAAAACCGCGAACTCCGGCTATCTCACCCGACGGCTGGTCGACGTGACCCAGGATCTGGTGGTCATCGAAGACGATTGCAGAACCCGCAACGGCTTCAACATGAAGGCGCTTGCCGAAGGCGGCGAAGTCGTCGAGCCGCTGCGCGACCGTGTCCTGGGGCGCGTCTGTGCCGAAGACATCGTCAACCCTGAGACCCATGAAACCGTGATCGAGGCTGGTTCTCTGCTCGACGAGCTTGCAGTCGACCTCATCGACCAGTTTGGCATCGACGAAGTCAAGGTGCGCACTCCCCTGACGTGTGAAACCCGCTATGGCCTGTGCGTCAAGTGCTACGGGCGCGACCTTGGGCGCGGGCACATGGTCAACACCGGCGAAGCGGTCGGCGTCATTGCCGCGCAGTCGATCGGCGAGCCCGGCACGCAGCTCACCATGAGAACGTTCCACGTCGGCGGCGCGGCCTCGCGTGCGGCGGCGGCCACCGGGGTCGAATCCAAGACCGAGGGCACCGTCCGTTTTGCGGGCAACATGCGCTACGTCTCTAACGCCAGGGGCGAAAAAGTGGTCATCGCCCGTTCGGCGGAAGTGGCGATCGTCGACCGGCATGGCCGCGAGCGCGAGCACCACAAGATTCCCTATGGGGCGACGCTGCTCGTCGACGATGGCGCCGAGATCAAGGCCGGCTCCAAGCTGGCGAATTGGGATCCGCACACCCGGCCCGTCATCACCGAATACTCGGGCACGGTGAAGTTTGAAAACGTCGAAGAGGGCGTGACCGTCGCCAAGCAGGTCGACGAAATCACGGGCCTTTCGACGCTGGTGGTGATTGATTCCCCGCGCCGCTCCTCCTCCTCGACGAGCAGAGGCGCACGTCCGCAGGTCAAGCTGCTCGACGACAAGGGGGGCGAGGTGAAGATCGCGGGCAGCGACCACGTCGTCGCCATCACTTTCCAGCCGGGCGCGCTCATCACCGTGCAGGACGGTCAGGCGGTCGGCATTGGCGACGTACTCGCCCGCATCCCGCAGGAATCGGCCAAGACGCGCGACATTACCGGCGGCCTGCCGCGTGTGGCGGAACTGTTCGAGGCGCGCGCGCCCAAGGATGCCGGCATGCTGGCCGAACACACCGGCACCGTCTCCTTCGGCAAGGATACCAAGGGCAAGCAACGCCTCGTCATCACCGAGCCGGACGGCGCCTCACACGAATTCCTGATCTCGAAGGACAAGCACCTGATGGTGCATGAGGGACAAGTCGTGAACAAGGGCGAGATGATCGTCGACGGTCCGGCCGATCCGCACGACATCCTGCGGCTTCAGGGTATTACCGAACTGGCGCGCTACATCATCGACGAAGTGCAGGATGTCTATCGTCTGCAAGGCGTGAGGATCAACGACAAGCACATCGAAGTGATCGTGCGTCAGATGTTGCGCCGGGTCGTCATCACCGATCCGGGCGACTCCCGGTTCATCCGTGAAGAGCAGGTCGAGCGTTCCGAAGTGCTGGATGAAAACGACCGTCTCGAATCCGAGGGCAAATTGCCTGCCAACTATGAAAACCTCTTGTTGGGCATCACCAAGGCGTCCCTGTCGACCGACTCCTTCATCTCGGCGGCCTCCTTCCAGGAGACCACCCGCGTACTGACCGAAGCCGCGATCATGGGCAAGCGCGACGAGTTGCGCGGTCTGAAGGAAAACGTCATCGTGGGTCGTCTCATTCCGGCGGGCACGGGCCTCGCGTACCACCGCAGCCGGAAGGCGCAAGCCACCGGGGAGGATCTGGGCAATGCGCCGCATGCCTGGGCGCCGGTGGAAGAAGCTCCGGTGGAAGAAGAAGTGGAAGTGGCCGTCGTCGTTGGCGAGGAAGAGGTGTTACAGCAGCCGGAAGGATTGTGATGCGGTGACGTCATTCCCCTCCACGGGAGGGGAATGACGGGTTGAAGAAAAAAACGGGCCGACGAAAAGTCGGCCCGTTTTCTACTACATCGAAGCCATTCCCCTCCCTTGGATGTGCGCCAGAAGAGCGGGGAGGTCAGGCGGCCACGGACGGTTCCGGGTCTGATTCAGGTTCCGGTTCAGGTTCAGGCTTCGATTTCGATTTTGGTTTCGATTTCGATTTTGGTTTCGGTTTTGGCTCCGGCTCTACCTCCAGTTCCAACTCTGGTTCCGGTTCCACCTCCGGCTCCAACTCCAACTCTGGCTTCGGCTTCGACTCAGATTCCGGCTCGGATTTCGACGGCTTCTCTTCGCCGTCGTCCGGCTTCGAAGCTGTCAGAAACTCAAGGAACCTGGTTGCTCTGGCATATTCCTTGCGTACTTTCGCCTCTTCTCCAAGCGCCTGCATGCTCTCGTGGATGGCCCGCGCTTCCTCCAGAAATCCCGCCTTGCTGTAAAAGACGATCATATTGACGGACACCTTGGCGCGCTGCACCCGTATCGCCTCCGAATCTCCGTAAGCCTTCAGGCTTTCAAACAAATCGCGTGCCTCTCCGAAATCTCCCGCCCTGGCATAACCATTGATCAGGCTGCTCAACGCCAGGGCTTTTGGAACCCGGTATTCTTCCGTTTCCTCGAAGGCCAGCGCGCCCTCGAACATTACCCTCGCCCTGACGAGTTCTCCTGCCTTGCACAATCCTCCGACCAGATAGACCGAGGCAGCGGCGCGGCAGCGCCGAACCTCTTCCGCTTCTCCCAGCGCGTTCATGGTCAGGAATACCGGGGAAGCCTCGTCGAACATTCCCGCATCGCAATAGATGCGAATCAGGTTTGTCGCCACTTCGGCGCGCTCACGACAGAACATGCCCGCGTTTCCGACACTGTTCATGTGCTCGTAAATCTTGCTCGCCGCGTCGAGTTGCCCCTTGCCGAACCAGGTCAGCAGGTTGACGGCGGTTCGCATGTAGAGCGGCGTGTCCACATCGACCAGACGGCAGTTCAGGAACCGCGTCTCGATCCAGGCAGGATCGGACGAAAAGTCCTGCCCGCAACACTCGAAAAAGTAGGCCACTTCGGGAGAACAGGTCTCCCATGCCTTGACGATCAGGGCGCGCATCTCATCATCGCCGACGCGCGCGCCTTCCGGGATGCCGTCCTGCTCCGTATTGCCCAGAATGAAGCATTCCCCGAGCAGTTCCGGCTCGACAGGCCAGGGGTAGAAAATGCCCTTTTCGCTGCTTGCCGCATGTCCCAGGCCGGAATTCCACAAGGCATGATCCTTGTCCAGATCGCAAGCGCCGAGCCTGCCGCCCGACAGGGTAGAGAGAGTCAGGATTCTCACGGCTTGCGCGGCGTTCTCCTCCCCGACGAGCCGCAAGATGCGCTCATACCCGCCCTGAAGAGCCAGTTTGAGCACATCGCACTGGGTAAACGGGAATTCTGCGCCATCGTTCGTGGACATTGCCGAAGCCAACAGCATGGCGAACAATGGCCTCCGATCACTATCCACGGAATACAGTTTTTCCAGGAAAGCATCGGAAGTGGAGCAGGGCGCCTCCGAGCCGTCCTGCCCGATGTTTTTCCATACATCCTGGGCAACCCCGAACAGCCCCTCCTGCGTCACGGACGGCAGCAGGGTCGGCTCGTCCCTGAAACGCAGGGACGGATCCACGGCCAACTCGCTGTACCAATCCCGGCCTATCTGCCTGTGTTCCCGCTCCAGCAACAGCAAGCGGACACGGAACGGCCCGAAATCGCCCTGTTGGGCCTTTTCCGCGAGAAGCTTGATGATTTCGGCAACATTGAAACGATGCCGGACATCCTCGCCATCCTGCCATCCCGTGCAAAGGCGGGACCCCTCGTTGTAATGCCTGGTTGCCCGGTCGAATATCAGCAGGGTATCTTGCCTGGGCATCCAGTCCTTCCAGGTTGAAAAAGGCGTTCCCGCAAGGTTCAGGAATCCGGCTTTCCAGGTCGGGGAACTCGAGGTCGATTCGATCTCGACAGGTTCGGCGGCCTCGTTCAGGAAACGAAACTCTGCCTTGCCCGTTTCCAGCGCCCTACAGAATTCAAGCGCCGCGCGGCTTTTGCCGGAACCCGCTTTTCCGGTAATCAGCCACCATGACAAAGCCTGCGGAGAACGATAAAACGCATCGAAATCGCGCCAAAGCGATTCGTCCATGACATACTGCGTTACCCTTCCGGAGAAATGAAACTCCTGGAATAGTCCCGGCTGTTGTTTTTCGGAATCATAATAATTCAGCAAAACAGGTTCGGTCATCGACCCGGACGATTTTGTCCGCGAACGGGCAGCAGGCTTTGCTCCAAAGAGCCTCCCTACTGCGTTCCTGATCCGCTCGAACGCATTGCAAAACGCGATTCCCATCTTCATCCCCTGGTATCGTGCAGAAAAATAGGGTAATACCAAAAATATGAACCATCCTTCACCGAGTCGAACCGCCCCGCCATGAACGGCGAAGATTAGTCACGGCACATGCTCAAGCACAGGATAGCCGAAGTCTAGTCCATAAAGTCATTACACTCCATCAGTATCCGACAAAATCGCTAAACGAATCATAATCTTCATCCCGTTTGCTCCAAGCGTTCATGCCTGCGACAATTATAACTTTCTTCATGCGACTGACCATGACCGATCACAACACCGCCGCTGCCCAGGACGAAAACCACATCATCGCCGAGCGCCGCGAGAAGCTTGCCCAATGGCGCGCCGCCGGACGGGCATTCCCGAACGACTTTGCGCGCGAAAATACTGCCGGCAAGCTTGACGAACTCTATGCGGATAAAGACCCTGAAACGCTGGAAGCCACCCCCGTCGAAGTCAAGGTTGCCGGACGGATCATGCTCAAGCGCCTCATGGGCAAGGCAAGCTTTGTCACCATCCAGGACTTGTCCGGCAAACTCCAACTCTACGTCGGGCGCGACATGGTCGGCGACGAAGTCTATGCCGACTTCAAACGCTGGGACATCGGCGACATCGTCGGCTGCATCGGCACGCTGTTCAAGACGAGAACGGGCGAGTTGACCGTCAAGGCCGAGACGCTACGCCTGCTCACCAAGAGCGTGCGCCCTCTGCCCGACAAATTCCACGGTCTCACCGACACCGAATCCCGATACCGGCAGCGTTACATCGACCTCATCATGAACGAGGAGTCGCGCTTTACCTTCGTTGCCCGCAGTCGGCTGGTGCAGTCGATCCGCAGCTACATGTGCGGCCACGGCTTCCTCGAAGTCGAAACGCCCATGATGCACCCCATTCCGGGCGGAGCTGCGGCCAAGCCTTTCGTGACCCATCACAACGCGCTCGACATGGCGCTTTACCTGCGCATTGCGCCTGAGCTTTACCTCAAGCGGCTGGTCGTGGGCGGTTTCGAGAAAGTTTTCGAGATCAACCGCAGTTTCAGGAACGAAGGCTTGTCGCCACGGCACAACCCCGAGTTCACCATGATGGAGTTCTACGAAGCCTACGCGAACTACCGCACGCTGATGGATTTCACCGAAGGGCTGATTCGTCAGGCTGCGCGCGAGGCGCTCGGCACGGAAACCTTCATCTACCAGGATCGCGATCTCGATTTTTCCAGACCCTTTTCCCGGCTCACCATTACCGGCGCAATCCGCAAATACCATCCCGGTTTTACCGAAGAACAGCTTGCCGATCCCGTCTGGCTGACGCAAAAAATTCAGGACTTCGGCGGAAAGGTCAAACCGGGCGGGACTGGCAGCCTGCAACTACAGCTTTTTGAAGTCTCGGCCGAGCCAGAACTGTGGGAGCCAACCTTCATCATCGGCTATCCACTCGAAGTCTCGCCGCTGGCCCGCGCCTCCGACGACAATCCCGAGATCACCGAACGCTTCGAGCTTTTCATCGCGGGCCGCGAAATTGCCAACGGCTTCTCCGAGCTCAACGACCCCGAAGATCAGGCCGCCCGTTTCCAGGCCCAGTCTGCGGCCAAGGACGCGGGCGACGAGGAAGCCATGTACTTTGATACCGACTACATTCGCGCGCTCGAAATCGGTCTGCCTCCCACCGGCGGCTGCGGCATCGGCATAGATCGTCTGGCGATGCTGCTCACCGACAGCCCCGCGATCCGCGATGTCATCCTGTTTCCGCAAATGCGTGGCGAATGAACATGTATCGGACTCAAAAGGAGAAATGAAGATGAAAACCATCAGTACGCCGGAAGTTCCCGCCATGCGACCGGATGAAGCTGCGGCGCTCGAACGCCTGATTGCCGTTGCCTGCGCAAACAGTCCCGGCTCAAGCATGTCCCAGGGCAGCACCCATCAAAGCATGATCGTTGCAGATTTTCTGTTGTCCTGGTGGGATTCCGTGAACTGTGGTCACTTCGACATCACCAGTCTCTGGGCAGTCGATGTTGCGATCATAACCGATATACAGATTGTCTTCGGCATGATTGGCCGGTTGCGCGTATATCCCGATGTACTTGGCTACGAAGAGCAGTTCAAGGTGATCCTGAACGACTGGCGGACTCAATCCGCAGATCGGGGCGCGTAACAGGCGCGACAGAGGTTCCTTACACGTCGATATTCTGCGCCCGCAGCGCATTCGACTCGATAAACGCCCGACGCGGTTCCACGGCGTCCCCCATCAGGGTGGTAAAGATTTCATCGGCGGCGATGGCGTCGTCGATCTGCACGCGCAGCAACCGTCGCACGGCGGGGTCCATCGTGGTTTCCCAGAGTTGTTCGGGATTCATCTCTCCCAAACCTTTGTACCGCTGCTTGGTGATGCCGCGCTCCACTTCGGCAAGCAGCCAGTCGATGGCGTCGGCAAAGCGGGTGATGGGCTGCCGTTTGTCGCCACGGCGAATTTCGGCGCCGGGGCCGATGAGGCCGGAAATGGATTGGGCAGCGGTGCGGATGCTGCGGTAGTCGCCGGAGGAGAGAAAATCGTCTTCGATCCAGCCGAATTTGAGATTGCCGTGGTGCAGGCGTTCGATGACGAGCCGCCAGGATTCGGATTCTTCGTGAAATTCGGGGTACACGCGCGGGCCGTCGGGTAGCCAGACTTGCAGGGCGTCTGCACTGGCGCGGGCGGCGGCTTCATCGAGCAGGTTGAGCGCAGGATCGTGCGCAAGAATGACGTGCAGCACTTCGGAGTCGATGAAGCTGGATTGACGCTTGATGACGGCCTCGGCCAGCAGGTAGCTGCGCGCCAGTCCGCCAAGGGATTCTTCTGCAATGAGGGGGGCGTTTTCGCGCGGGATGAGGGAAGCGCCTTCCAGCGCAAGCTTGAGCAGATGGTTGTTCAGTTCGTGATTGTCCTTGATGTAGTGCTCGGTCTTGCCGTGCTTGAGCTTGTAGAGCGGCGGCTGTGCAATGTAGATGTGGCCGCGCTCGATCAGTTCGGGCATCTGCCGGTAGAAGAAGGTCAGGAGCAGGGTGCGGATATGCGCGCCGTCGACGTCGGCGTCGGTCATCAGAATGACACGGTGGTAGCGAAGCTTTTCGGGCTTGTAGTCGTCCTTGCCGATGCCGGTTCCGAGCGCGGTAATCAGGGTGACGATGGCCTCCGAGCCGATGAGCTTGTCGAAACGGGCTTTTTCGACGTTGAGCACCTTGCCGCGCAGGGGCAGGATGGCCTGGAATTTACGGTCGCGCCCCTGCTTGGCGGAACCACCCGCAGAGTCGCCCTCGACGATGTAGACCTCGCACAGCGCCGGGTCTTTTTCCTGGCAGTCGGCGAGTTTGCCGGGCAGCCCCGCGCCGTCGAGCACGCCTTTGCGGCGCGTCATCTCGCGCGCCTTGCGCGCGGCTTCACGGGCGCGGGCGGCTTCGACGATCTTGCCGCAGATGGTGCGGGAGTCGATGGGGTTTTCGAGCAGGAAGTCGGCAAGGCGTGCGGCCACGACTTCTTCCACGGCCGGACGGGCTTCGCTGGACACCAGTTTCATCTTGGTCTGGCTGGCAAATTTGGGGTCGGGCATCTTGATCGAGAGCACACAGGCCAGCCCTTCGCGCATGTCGTCGCCGGAGATGTCGACCTTGGCTTTCTTGGCAATTTCGTTCTCTTCGATGTATTTGTTGATGACCCGCGTCATGGCCGCCCGTAGACCCGTGAGGTGCGTTCCGCCGTCGGCCTGCGGGATGTTGTTGGTGTAGCAGAGAACCTGCTCCTGGTAGCTGTCGTTCCACTGCATGGCGACTTCGACATCGAGCAGGGTTTCCCCTCCGTTGCCTGTGACGGGAATGCGGCTGGAACCTGTGGCATGGAATACGCCGGTGTGAAGCACGGTCTTGGTGCGGTTGATGTATTCGACGAAGCCCCGGACGCCACCCGCAAAGGCGAAGTTTTCTTCCTTGCCGGTGTGCTGGTCGACGAGGCGAATCTTGACGCCGTTGTTGAGGAAGGATAGCTCGCGCAGGCGTTTGGCGAGTATGTCGTAGTGATATTCGATGTTGCCGAAGATTTCTTCGTCGGCCAGGAAATGCACGCGGGTTCCGCGCTTGGCGGTCTCTCCGATGACTTTCATCGGCGAAGTGTCTATGCCGTCGACGGCCTCGATGACGCGATCCTGCGCTTCTCCACGATGAAACTCGATGAAATGTCGCTTGCCGTCGCGGGCGATGGTCAGTTGCAGCCATTTGGACAGGGCGTTCACGCATGAGACGCCCACGCCGTGCAAGCCGCCGGACACCTTGTAGCTGTTCTGATTGAACTTGCCGCCTGCGTGCAGCACGCACATGACGATTTCCGCCGCGCTGCGCCTGGGTTCGTGCTTGTCGTCCATCTTGATGCCGACCGGGATGCCGCGCCCGTTGTCGGTGACGGAGACGGAGTTGTCGCTGTGCAGGGTGACGACGATGTCGTCGCAATGCCCGGCAAGCGCCTCGTCGATGGCGTTGTCCACGACTTCAAACACCATATGGTGCAGGCCCGTGCCGTCGGAGGTGTCGCCGATGTACATGCCGGGACGTTTCCTGACCGCTTCCAGTCCTTCGAGTTGCTGGATGCTGGATTCGTCGTAATCGTTACCGGGTGTGTTGGGTTCGGTCATGGAAGTCTCGGCGGTGAAGCAATGGTGAACGGGGATACCCCGACGGAAAAACGAAAATGCCCGTCCAGGCCGACCGGCCCGACGGGCACATGAAGGGGCGCTAGATGCGCATCGGCATCACGACGTACTTGAAATGCTCGTTACCGGGCAGGGTGATGAGGGCGCTGGAATTGTTGTCCCGGAAGCGCCATTCGATCGTCTCCGAGTAGACGTTGTTGAGCATATCGAGCAGGTAGCTGACGTTGAAACCGATGTCCAGCCGTTCGCCATTGAAGTCGATTTCGATTTCTTCCCTGGCTTCTTCCTGTTCGGTGTTGGAACTGATGATGGAGAGGATGTTGTTGTCCAGCACCAGCCGCACGCCGTGGAATTTTTCGTTGGAGAGAATCGCGGCCCGTTGCAGCGCGGCCAGGAACGGCACACGCGTCAGGGTGATGCAACCGGGATGATCGCGCGGGATGACCCGCTCGTAGTCCGGGAATTTGCCGTCGATGAGTTTGGTGACGAATTCGATGGAACCGAAGCGGAACACGGCCTGATTGCCGGAGAGCACGATGTCGACCGGATCGTCGGCGTCGCCGATCTGGCGCGCGAGTTCAAGCACCGTCTTGCGCGGCAGGATGACTTCGCAGCGGCTCGGGACGGCCATATCGAGTTCGCTCTCCGCGTAGGCCAGACGGTGGCCGTCGGTAGCGACGAGGATCAGGTTCTTGCCGTCGGCGATGAGCAGCAGGCCGTTCAGGTAGTAGCGGATGTCTTGCTGCGCCATCGCGTAGGCGACCAGCGCAAGTTGTTGTTTGAGCGTTCTTTGCGATACGGAGAAGCGCACCGCATCCCCGTCGGGCGGGGTGATCAGGGGGTAGTCTCCGGCGGGAAGGGTTTGCAGGTGAAAGCGGCTGCGACCGGCCTTGATGTTCAGGCGACGCTCTTCGAGGGTGAGACTGATTTCGGTGTCGGGCAGGGCGCGCAGAATGTCCTGGAATTTGCGGGCGCCCACGGTGATGGCGGCGTCTTCCCCCCCGAATCCGCTCGTGGTGGTGGCGCGGATCTGGATTTCGATGTCGGTGGCGGTGAAGGTGATGTGTTCACCCGTTTTTTCGATCAGCACGTTCGAGAGGATGGGTAACGTGTGGCGCTTCTCGACAACGCCGGACACCGCTTGCAGCGGTGCGAGCAGGGCATCACGGGTGGTTTTGAGCAGGAGCATGAGTCAATCCGATCCGGTTGAATTTGAATGAGAGAGGAGAAAGATAATCTGAAGGCTCTATCGGCTCAACCTCGTAGTACCTGGGTGAGCACGTGGACATCGTGGTTGAGTTGTTGGTCACGCTGGCGCAGTTCGGACACCGTGCGGCAGGCATGCAGAACCGTGGTGTGATCGCGCCCGCCGAATGCCTCGCCGATCGCGGGCAGGGACATGGCAGTCAGTTCCTTGGCCAGCCACATTGCCACCTGGCGCGGGCGGGCGATGACGCGGGTGCGCTTTCTGGAATGCATGTCGTTGATCTTGATCTTGTAATAATCGGCAACGGTTTTCTGGATGTGCTCGATCGACAACTGGCGGTTGTAGGCATTGAGCAGATCCTTGAGCGCCTCGCGGGCCAGATCGAGCGAGATGGCGCGTTCGTGGAAACGCGCGTAGGCCACGACCTTGTTGAGCGCGCCTTCGAGTTCGCGCACGTTCGAGCGCAGGTTCTTGGCGATCAGGAAGGCGACATCGCCGTCGAGCTGAACCTGTAACGCCTCGGCCTTCTTTTGCAGGATGGCGACGCGCATCTCCAGTTCGGGCGCTTCGATCTGCACCGTCAGCCCCCAGTCGAAGCGCGAGACGAGGCGGTCTTCGAGCCCCTGGATGTCCTTGGGGTAGGTGTCGCAGGTGATGATGATTTGCTTTTTTGCCTCGGTCAGCGCGTTGAAGGCGTGGAAGAATTCTTCTTTGGTCCGTTCCTTGGTGCGGAAGAACTGGATGTCGTCGATGATGAGCAGGTCGAGCGAGCGGTAGTGGCGCTTGAGGGCGTCAAAACTCTTTTGCTGGTAGGCGCGCACGACATCGGAGCCGAAATCCTCGGAGTGCACGTAACGCACCACCGCGCGCGGGTTGCATTGGAACACGGCGTTGCCGATGGCGTGCACGAGGTGGGTCTTGCCCAGGCCGACGCCGCCATAGATGAAAAGCGGGTTGTAGGACGTGCCGGGATTCTGGGCAACCTGCATCGCGGCGGCGCGGGCCAGATCGTTGGCGCGACCGGTGACGAGCGTCTCGAAGGTGAAATCGGGGTTGAGTCGGGTTTTTTCGTAAGCGAGTTCGATCCCCGTCGCGCCCGATGCCGTTCTGGCAGGTTCTTCGGACGCATTCGATGCCTTGCGGGCGGCGGAAGCGGACGATCGGGCAGGGATCTTTGCCGTATCGCCATCCTTGCCGGGGAGTGGCGTGACGGTGGCGGCTGCGGGGGGAGCGGCCACCACGGAAACCAGTTGCAAGTCGAGCCGTAGCGGCACGCCGTGGAATGCTTCGCCCAGTTCGCCGATGCGGCGCAGGTAGCGATCGCGCACCCATTGCAGTATGAAACGGTTGGGAGCCTTCAGCGTCAGGCTGGGATGGCCGCCGCCATCATCGTCGGCGTACTCGACGGGCAGCGGCTTGATCCACGTGTTGAACTGCTGCGCAGGCAACTCTTGCTCGAGGCATGCCAGGCAGTAGGGCCAGAATTCCTGCTGTACGGAAGGGACGGTTTGCGTTTGGGGCACGGCGTTCAAAGAAACATCAAACACGCCACTCCGGAACACCGGGCGGCAGACACTTGGCCTTGCGGCCAGATCAGGAAAGCGGCCATAGCGTTGTGACATGGCTTTGACCGGACAGATGTGAAATTCTACCTGTTTTATTCGCGCGCCGCCAAATTATCCACAAGCCCAGGAGGGGATCTGTTGACGGGGGGAGCAATCCTCGCCTCTTTCCGTTTCAGGGTGTTGTACGGACGCTACCCGCTTGCAGCCGATTTCCGGGGCGGGATGGTTTTCCCCTTTCTACGGCTGCATCTGGGATAATCTCCGGCTAGTTTTGTCGGACGATCCCCGTGACCCAGATAACATCCTCTCCTGCATGGCTGCGCGCCATCCTCAATCGCCGCATGCTGATCTGCATCTTCACCGGATTTGCTTCCGGCATGCCGTTGTATTTGCTTTTCAATCTTTTGCCTGCCTGGCTCAAGACGGAAGGGCTGAGTCTGAAAGCTATTGGCGCTTTCGCGCTGATTCAGTTTCCCTATACCTGGAAGTTTCTCTGGTCTCCCCTGCTCGATCGCTACGCGCTACCGTGGCTCGGCCACCGCCGGGGCTGGATGGCCGTGTTCCAGCTTGCCTTGGTGGGCATCATTGCCTGGCTCGGACAGTTGTCGCCCAAGGAAGATTTGCATCTCGTCGTGCTCCTGACGGCGCTGCTGGCTTTCGTCTCGGCTTCGCTCGACATCGTGCTCGATGCTTTCCGTCGCACCCTGCTTGCCGACGTAGAGCAGGAAATGGGCAACACGCTGCATGTGAATGCGTACAAGATTGCCAGCCTGGTACCAGGGTCACTGTCTCTGGTTCTTTCGGATCATCTGCCGTGGTCGCAGGTGTTCTTCATCACGGCCCTGTTCATGCTGCCCGGAGTCGTCATGACTCTGTTGGTCAGTGAACCGCGTGTCGAAATCAAGCCCCCCAGAACCCTGCGCGCGGCCATCGTCGAGCCTTTCCTGGAATTTTTTCACCGTCACGGTACCCAGTTCGCTCTCTGTACCCTTGCTTTCATCCTGCTCTATAAGCTGGGCGATTCCCTGTGTACCGCGCTGGCGACCCCGTTTTATCTGGAGATGGGTTTTACGCGCACGGAAATCGGACTCGTCGCCAAGAACGCCGGCCTGTGGCCGAGCGTGATCGGTGGCGTGATCGGCGGTGTTCTGATGACCCGTATCGGTGTCAATCGTGCGCTCTGGATTTTCGGCGTGTTGCAGGCCGTTGCCATTCTGGGTTTTGCCTGGCTGGCGTATCAGGGGCCAGCTCCCGCGACCGCCGAGCGCCTATGGATACTTGCCGGTGTGATCGGTTTGGAGGCGCTTGGAGTCGGCCTGGGCACGGCGGCATCCGTCTCTTTCATTGCGCGTACCACGCATCCCGCGTATGTTGCCACGCAGTTCGCACTGCTGACGAGCCTGACAGCCGTTCCGCGCACCTTCGTCAATGCCAGCGCCGGATGGCTGGTGGAAGGCATGGGCGGATGGTTCAACTTTTTCTGGTTCTGCTTCTTCCTCGCCATTCCGGGCATGCTG
>JGI24702J35022_10001296_pt1 | contig 15569 bp, 14 predicted proteins | sample TergutTh196P4_FD_35022 | JGI IMG/M metagenome (IMG submission 35022)
TATATATATCTTTACCTTACTTTCCGTCAATGATGTACAGATAGTACGTCTTTTTTCCTATTGTGTCAACACACGCGCCGCTCGGGATACGTGTCGGTATCCGCGTTACCACACATGAAACCTAACCATGAGGCAATACTTTTATGGACAGAAACTTAAATTATTGATATAATTATTAATTAGGTTATGCGGGCAACCAGAGCGATTATTCATTTAAATAATTTTTATAAGAACATTGAATTAATTAGGGGCAAAATCGGCCCCCATGTTGATATTTGTTTTGTCGTTAAGGCAAATGCATATGGGCATGGGATGGTTCCCATGGCCGAATTCGCTCTGAAAGCAGGGGTCAACTGTCTGGCTGTAGCTTCTATCAATGAAGGTATAAAACTGCGGCAGGCCGGAATAAATACCCGGATTTTTGTTTTTTCCCAGTCTCTGCCTGAAGAAATTAAAGATATTATCGATACAGGACTAATTCCCCTGGTTAATGACGAAGATTTTATCAATGCCCTTTCCGTTTCTGTGTCAGACGGAATCCAGGAAGTCCATTTAAAAGTAGATACAGGAATGGGCCGTCTTGGCTGCCGGCCTGAAGAAGCTGTAAAATTGGCAGCCTTGATTACAGGGAAAAAAAATCTCAAACTTGGCGGTGTTATGACCCATTTTTCTGTGGCGGATTCAATAGACCCAGAGCATATTATTTACACTAAAAAGCAGATAGCTTCTTTCCTGGAAATTATTGATGAAATCCGCAAGGCAGGGATTAATCCGGGACAGATCCACGCGGCTAATTCCGGCGCTATTTGTTTTCATGATGAATCTTTTTTCGATATGGTGCGTCTGGGGATACTGGCTTACGGTTATTCGCCTGCAGAAGGAGTGCCTGGCGGTCTTGTAACAAAACCTATAATGGAATTGCGCAGCGCCGTTGTTTTTATAAAAAAAATACAAGCAGGCGAAAAAATTTCCTACGGCTGCACATGGACAGCTTCGGAAAATACTTATATCGGGGTTCTCCCAATTGGTTATGCCGATGGACTTCCCTGGTTATTATCCAATCAATATTCGGTCCTAATCCGTGGAAAAGCCTACCCAATAATAGGAGTTGTCTGCATGGATCAATGCGTAGTCAATCTTGGAAACAGCGGAGAAGTACAGCGCTGGGATGAAGCGGTTATTTTCGGCCCCGGTTTTTCGGATGCCTGTGACATTGCAAACAAATTTGGCGGTCTTCCTTTTGAAATTCTTTGCAATATAAATGAACGTGTCCCTAGGGTATATATTAATGAATAGAACAGTGAATAGAGGTTATTGCGATTAAGGGACAGAAAAACGAACAGGCTTAACTTAGCTTGTCAATAATCAAACTGCCTGTAATACCTTCTGATTGCCAAAGGATGCCTCAGTTCCCTTTCCATGTAAACATTAATTCTGTTGTTCACTTGCTCCATCATAAGATGGGATATGCTCCCGCGAAATTCGGGGCTGATTCCCTTGAGTTCATAATCTTTGGTATCAATTATGGTATAGTCGGAGCAGACTTTGGGCAGGAAGCTCGCAACCCTTTCCGCCAGCGGGCGCTGCTCGTCCTCGCCCATAAAAAGCGTGATAGGGGAATTACGGTCAATAACCTCGAAACACCCATGGAAAAAATCCTGGCAGGATATTGATTTCGAACGCATCCACATCTGCTCTTCCCAAAAACCCATGGCGTAGGAATAGGTCGCCCCCCATTGGTTGCCGCAGCCGATGAAATAGCGCAGCATTTCCGGATGTTCTTTCGTAAAAGCCATCTGCGCTCTGGCAAACTCCCTGGCAAAGTCATCCGCTTCTTTTTGCGTGTTCGCATGGGCATTGGCAAGGTGGGCTTCCATTTCGCGGTTATAACGTTCGTAATCGGGAAATTCGCCGTTTTTATACATCAGATAGTTGGCAGCCATATAAAATTTAAGCGGCTCATTTTCTGTGTAGATAACACAGTAATCGGACAGCTCAGGTTTAGTCAGCGGAGTATCAGGCGTATCAATAAAACTAAATACCCGGCCTCCAATGCTTTTAACCAGCTTCATGGCATCAACTATCTCTTTGGTGGTGCCCGACACCGAGGAGTATATAACCACGGATTTCTTTGTGAAGCGCCGGTTTCCCGTGGTGAGGAACTCCGATGCATTTTCAACGAAAACCGGCAAGGCAGATTTGCCGCGCATATAAACTTCTGCCTGCAAACCTGAGGCCCAGGTACCGCCTATACCGAAGAAATAGATGCCGTCAAAACCGTCTGCCCAAATTTTGTCAATGATTGTCTCGATTTCAGGCCGTAAAGCCAGCGCGCCGTTTACGCTGTCAATAATTTTCTTTTCATCAAAATTCAACAGTTTTGTGTCTTTATCGCCCCATAAATTATTCATGGATTTCTCCTCTGTTTTTATACTTGATTATTCCTCAACCCAGTCTTTACCTAACTTATCAACGATAAATTGACGGAAATCGCCGTCAAAATCAATAGCTTCCTGCATGGTGTCAAATTCAAAAATATCATCTTTTTTGAACTCTTTAATCCGCGCCGGAAGTTTATCTATATGTTTGATATAAAGAGAATTAAAGTACATTTTTTTGGCTTCCGGAAGATCCCATTCGTTGTTTAATAATTCGATATATTTTTCATTAAAGGTTCTGTTAAAGTAAACATGGCCATGATCATACCAGCAGCCCGTCCCGCCATCTTCGATTTTTGTGATATAACCATCTTTCATTTCGGTAATGCAGTATTCGTTGGCAAATCCTTCGGAGTATTCGCAGGCAAAATACGAATCGTATTCATACTGGGAGAAAAAATTTTGGGGATAGTATAAATCTGAACAGCAAATATAGGTGTTTTTTAAATATTTTTGTGCAACAAACAGTGAATAGAGGTTATTGCGCTCGATATAATCATCGTTTTCTACAAAGACTACGCCGAATTTTTCTTTCAGGTATTCAAACTGTTCCTTCATATAACCCACCACCAGAACAATCTGGCTTACACCGGCGCTTTGCAGTTGTTTGATCTGGCGTTCCAGAAGAATTTCCCCTTTTATCCTGAAAAGGCCCTTGGGAATGACATTTGAAAGGGGGCGGCACCGTCTGCATATACCTGCAACCATGATAATGGCGTTGTCAACTTTGTATGGTTCAAGGGCTTCATAAGCTTCTTTGGAAAGCCCAGCTTCAGTTATAAAATCCCTGTTTTTAAGATCCAAAATAATACTTTTCAATTCATCATTGTTTAATCCCTTGTTTTCGGAAAGGATTTTTTCAGTATTAATTTCTTTGTTTTTATAAATGTTGGTAAGGACATTAAATTCAATTTCCTTCATCTTTGCCCCTATTTTATGTAAAGTATCATCCCCCTGATACTGATTTCATAAAATCCGAAAAGGTATCGTCAAAATCAATAATTTCTTCCAATTTGTCAAATTCTTTTATGTCTTCCTGATAATGTTCTTTTTTTTGTGATTTAAGTACATCAATGTGTTTTATATGGAACTCGTCAAACAGCATCTTGTGGACTTCTGGGTCATCATATTCCGAAATAAGGAATTCAACAAAACGGGATGATAAGTTCCGGCTAAAATAGATTGAACCCAAAGAAAACCATGCATCGGCGCCACCTCTTTTGAAATTTTCGATATAGCCGTCCTTCATATTGGTAATACAGAATTCATCAATATATTCCTTGCTGTATAAACAGGTATAATAGGAATCATAGGCATATTCCTTAAAAACATTGTATCTGAAATAATTATCGCTGAAGCAAATATATGTATTTTTCATAAATTCTTTAGCTACATAAACGGAATGCATCATGCCCTTGGTGTCGTATTCAGGGTTTTCAATGATGGTGACGTTATATTTATCTTTAAGGTAAAAAAACTTTTCTTTCATATACCCCAATACCAGAATGATGTTATTAATCCCCGCTGCCTTTATCTGCTCAATTTCCCGTTCCAGCAAGATTTCACCTTTTACCCTAAAAAGTCCCTTTGGAATTATATTTGAAAGTGGAAGGCACCGGGTTGAGCGTCCAGCAGCCAGGATAATGGCGTTGTCGACCTTGTGAGGCGCCAGAGCTGTATATCCGGCCAAGGTAACTTCGTTGTCAGCTATCCAGGCCCGATTACTAAGCTCCTCAAGAATTTTTTTTAATTCATTAATATATAAACCACGATTCTCAGCAAGTATTCTTTCGGTGTCAAGATTTTTGTTTTTGTGGATATATACAAGTACATTGAATTCATTTTCAGTCATAAAAATTCTCCTTAAAAAGGATTATACCCTATGACAAATTATGTCAATAATAATATGTTTATTCTTTAGCGTTGTCCAAACCATTCATCATTTCGCTAATAAAACCCAGGGGGTTAGCGGCAGAAAAAACAGCTCTACCAAGTATAATCGTCGTTGCACCTGCTGACACAACTGATTTAATCGTAAATTCGTTGATTCCTCCGTCCGCCCATATTTTTTGTTCTTTACCGAGATACTGAGATAATTTTTGAATCTTATTCAACATTTCCGGATAAAAGACTATCCCCATTCCATCAGGCTCCGCAGTCATTACAACAACATAATCCAGAAATGGTAAAAATGGCAAAACTGTTTCGATAGGCGAAACAAAATTCAATCCTAATCCTGCTTTCATTCCGTACTGATGAATGCTGCTTATAATTTCAAGCGGATAATCCAGGGTTTCAATCTGTACCGCAACTTTTTTAATTCCGCACTTGGCAAGTTCTTCAATCCAAATTCCAGGTCGGGTCACAAATAGATGAGCATCCAGTTCTTTACTGCCATTGATGTGTTCGGAAATTCTTTTTACTGTTTTTTGCCCGAAAGAAATGTTTGGAACGAAATTACCGTCCTCAATATCCAAATGAAGATTAGGTATACCGTCAAGACGGTTAATTTCATTTTTATAATCGAGTGGGTCAGCAGATGCAATAGAAGGAATAATACATATACCTGATTCTACCTGTTCCATCTGTTCAACCTTTCCACTTGTATTGCAATGGGAGAATTAACCCAAACTAAACATTCATTGACTCCGTAGTTAAAAAGTAGGCCGTTTTTAGAAGAAAGTCAAGGTACGTGTTGCCTCTGTCAACGAGTTGCCTTTTCCTCTCGTAATGTGTCGTGTTTTAACGTACTGTCTTGACAATTTACATGCTCTCATATGTATAATATATAAAAATTTTACAATTTTAAAAGGAGATTTCTATTTTGAAATGGATTAAAGAAACCTTTGGAACGCACAAACCCATAGTGGCTATGTGCCATCTTAAGGCAATGCCGGGGGACCCTTATTACAATGAAAAGGGCGGTATGGATTATGTGGTGGAAATGGGAAGGAAGGACTTGAAAGCCCTGCAGGATGGTGGTGTCGATGCAGTGATGTTCTCCAATGAATTTGGCATGCCCTACCTTACCAGGGTTCCTGCAGGCACAACCGCTGCCATGGCGCGTGTGATCGGTGAATTGATGTCAGAAATCAAAGTTCCATTCGGCGTTAATGTTCTGTGGGATCCGATTGCATCCATTGATTTGGCTGCAGCCGTCGGAGCAAAATTTATCCGTGAGATTATGACCGGTGTATATGCCAGCGACTTCGGTTTGTGGAACACAAATGTCGGTGAGACGGTGCGCCATAAACATAGTATGTCCGCCAAAAATCTTAAACTCCTGTACAATATCGTACCGGAAGCAGCCCGATATTTGGGCAACCGTGATATCTGCGAAATTGCCAAATCCACGGTGTTCAACAACAAGCCTGATGTCCTGTGTGTTTCCGGATTAATAGCCGGCGCCGAAGCCGACACTCAGATCCTTACGCAGGTAAAACAAACCGTACCGGATACAGCGGTATTCTGTAATACCGGATGCCGCCTGGAGAACATAGATCGCCAGTTAAGCGTAGCTGACGGCGCTGTTGTTGGTACGACATTCAAGGTGGATGGCAAGTTTGAAAACCCTGTTGACCAAAAACGTGTCCGCGAGTTTATGGATAAGGTAAAGAATTTCCGCAATTAACTAATTGTGGATTCTGAATAATACAGGCATGCAAGAAGAAATTTTAACTAAACTTCACGATGTATTACTTGAAATTCTCGATGAATTTGTCCGCATCTGTGAAATCAATAACTTAACATATCTTATTTCTGGAGGTACATTGCTCGGAGCTGTTCGGCATAAGGGTTTTATTCCATGGGATGATGATGTTGATGTGGATATGCCCAGAGCGGATTATGAAAAATTTATCAAAATATTCAACAATATTGAAAATTCCAGGTATTATTTATTGTTTATGCAGAACCCTGCTGTTTTTCCATGGATAAAATTATGTAAAAAAAACACAATATATGCCGAACATGGATTCGATCAAGCAGAAAATGAAGGAATTTTTATCGACATTTGGCCTCAAGATAATGTATTCATATTTTTATTACCGTTGCAAAGATTTCTAATCAGTTTAGCAAGTAAACTGTATCGCATAAAAACTAATACTGATAAAACAAAGGAGTGGTATATTAAATATCCTTTAAAAATACTGTCTTTATTGGTTCCGATTAAATTTTGTGTATGGTTTCCGGAAAAACTCCGCCTTTTGTTTAGAAAATTCAATACAAGCTATGTTGTTGATTTTTCAACCTGGGATAATAGAAAAACAACTTTTAAGGCAAATTCAATATTTCCACTGATAAAATTACCGTTTGAAGGAAAATATTACAATGCTCCATGGGATTATGACTACTGTTTAAGAACCCAATATGGCAACTATACGGAATTACCTCCATTGGAAAAACAAATAGCTCATATACCGGAATATATAATTTTCGATACTACTATTATGGAATAGGCAAAATACTCTTTTTAGGCTATAATTTTCATAGAAATATACATAGAAAATGGACATATTTAATCATTTTGTTGGTTTTCTATCCGAAGTATTATAAAAAAACCAAATTATCATAAAATATCCCATTTTTATAGAAAACCAGTATCAATGGGGATATATTCTGTATATGCATATATCAGGTCATTGGGAGCTTAATGATGAATAAAAAAGATGAAATGGCCAATTTTAACATTCATCATATTATCATAGATTTTATGGTAATTACTATTGTATATGCATTTGTGTATTACGTTACACCTGCCAGGCTTAATACCGAAGCCAGGGCTTTTTACCTTGTGATGTTACTTTCTTTTTGTGTAGTATATTTTTTATTCATGACTTTTTTAAGAATGTATAATATGTCTACTTTTTTATACACCAATAGAGTTCTAAAAAACACCACTCTTTCATTCATTTTTTCTTCATTTACCATGTTTTTATTTCTGTTTATCGGATACAATACAATGTTCAGCCGCTTGTTTCTATTATTGTTTGTTTTGATTACACCAATCATGCTGAATATTGAAAAATTAGTCTTATTGGATCTGAGAGTATATGGAAATTCCAGTGTAAAAATCATTTATGTCGGTGACATGCGTGACAAAAGAAAAACATACGAGAATTTTTTGCGGTATATGCAAATATCAGGTTTCAATTTTACTGTTTTGGGATATATAGACACCAGCGAGGTAGATTCAAAGGGAGACGGTTTCCTGGGCTGCCTTAAAGATTTTGAAATTATTCTGAAACAACATCCCTGTGACCATGTAATATTTGGAATGTCAATAATGGAAAAATGGGACCTGGAACCATTTTTATTGATAACCAGAGATATGGGGATTACTTCAAGGGTAATTCTCGATGTATACCGGTTTGATCATTATAAGTGGTTTGTCAGCAGCCTAGGATTATTCCCGATGATTACCTATTACAATGTTTCTCTCGATCCATTTTTGCTTGCAGTAAAACGTCTTATAGATATTATTGGAAGTATAATAGGTATTATTCTTTCCTTTCCAATTATGATAATAACCGCTATAGCAATTAAAATAGATTCTCCTGGACCTGTTATTTTTAGGCAGGAAAGGGTCGGTCAGCATGGTCAAATATTCCATATCTTTAAATTCAGGTCCATGTATATGGACGCCGAGAAGCGTAAACAGGAGCTTATGGCTCAAAACGAGATGGGCGATTCTAGGCTTTTCAAGATGAAGAACGATCCGCGTATTACTAAAATCGGGAAAATAATACGAAAAACGAGTATTGATGAATTGCCGCAATTTTTTAATGTTTTCATTGGAAATATGAGCTTAGTAGGTACTCGTCCGCCGACTATTTCGGAAGTTGATCAATATGACAGGCAGCATTTCAGGCGCATCAGCATTAAACCCGGTATAACGGGAATTTGGCAGACTAACGGCAGAAATGAAATAACGGATTTTGAAAAGATAGTTCAAATGGATGTAGCTTACATAGAAAATTGGTCGTTGCTTCTTGATATAAAATTGATGTTTAAAACAGTAAAGGTACTGTTGTTTAAAAAAGGCGCTTATTGACAAGCAAAGTGAGAGTCGGCGGCTTATAAGCAAACCCGCCGAGCGAGCGCAGTCAAAACAGGGTTTAATTAAGAGGGGAACCGCGCATCTTTGATGTGACGCAGTATTATACCCTTTATTGGGATTTTTTTCAGAAGCAGAAAAGGATGCCGGATGAAGATACTGCTTGTAAATAAGTTTTTATTCGAAAATGGCGGTTCCGAAACATACATATTCAGACTGCAGGATTATTTTGAGTCAATGGGCCATGAAGTTCAGTTTTTCGGTATGGAAGATGAAAGGAATGTAGCCGGAAATAAATGGAATATTCTTACAAAAAACATTATATTCAACAAAGTTTCGCTAATGACGCTTCTTTATCCCTTTAAAATTATTTATTCAATAGAAGCGCGCAGCAAAATTAAACGTCTTATAGGATTATTTAACCCGGATGTAATTCATTTAAACAATATTAACTTTCAAATTACTCCATCAATAATATATGAAATAAGGAAATACAGAATTCCTGTTATTTTTACAGCCCATGATTACCAGTTTATATGCCCAAACCATATGTTGTACCAGCCAAAAAGGGGAGTTCCATGCGAAGAATGCCTTACATCCGGTTTTATACGCTGTGTAAAGAATAGCTGTATTCATGGTTCAAAATGGAGGAGCATTCTGGGATTCTTCGAATCACTTCTGTATCACGGTTTAAAAACATATTCATTGATTGACAGGATTATTTGCCCCAGTGAATTTCTCGAAAAAAAATTCCTTGTTAAAGCGGTTTTTCAAGGAAAGACAGTAATGATGCATAATTTTATAAAAAAAACTACGAATAACAGCGAGTACAAAAAGAAGGATTATGTTCTTTATTTTGGGCGTTTTTCTAAAGAAAAGGGTATAGAAACATTAATTGAGGTCTGTAAAAGACTTCCGGAAATACCTTTTATTTTTGCCGGCGGAGGGCCTCTTGAGGGTCTATTGGATAATGTCCCAAATATTAAAAACGCAGGGTTTCTAAAGGGACTTGATTTAATAAGAACAATATCTGAGGCTCGTTTTTCTGTATACCCGTCTGAATGGCCTGAAAATTGTCCATTTTCAGTGATGGAGTCTCAGGTCTATGGCACCCCGGTAGTTGGGGCGGATATGGGCGGGATTCCGGAACTGATAAAAAACGAAAAAACCGGTCTTCTGTTTCAAGCAGCCAATCCTGATGATCTGGTAGATAAAATCACTACTCTATGGTATAATCACAGTTTGCTTGATGAATTGACGGAAAACTGTTTAAAGGTTGAGTTTGATACACCTGAAATATATGGTGAAAAATTACTGAATTTGTACCGGCAAACAATTAACCAGGGGTGATGTCCAATGGCCGGAAGAAAGCTATATGGCTCTTTAATAACTACATATAGATGTAATGCAAAATGTAATATGTGCGATTGTTTTAAGTTTCCCACAGATCCGGATGAAGAGTGGAAAGTTGATATTATTGACAGGCTTCCTGAGATGGCATTTACCAACATTACAGGAGGGGAGCCCTTTATTCGAAAGGATATTTCCGAAATTGTAGAGGCTTTGTATAAAAAAACAGATCGCATTGTTGTATCAACCAATGGTTTTTTTACCGACAGGATTATTGCCTTATGCGAAAAATTTCCCAAAATAGGAATACGAATAAGTATTGAAGGGATGCAGGAAACCAATGATGCCATCCGTGGCATTAAGGACGGTTTCTCCCGCGGATATGAAACTTTAAAAAAATTGGTTGAAATGAAACACCCTGACATCGGGTTTGGCATGACAGTTCAGGATTTGAATAGTGAAGACCTTGTTAAGCTGTATCACCTGTCAGATGAAATGAACATGGAATTTGCAACAGCTACCCTGCATAACTCTTTTTATTTCCGTAAACTTGATAATAAAATTACAGATAAACTTAAAGTCGCTAAATCATTCGAGGCCTTGATTAATGAATTGTTAAAATCAAAATCACCCAAGAAATGGTTCCGCGCTTACTTTAACCACGGGCTTATTAATTACATATATGATAACCCGCGCCTTCTTCCATGTGAGATGGGAAGTAATGCATTTTTTCTTGACCCTTACGGGGATGTAATACCCTGCAACGGAATGGATAAAAAGATGCCCATGGGTAATTTACATGAAAAAACATGGGATGATATTTGGAATTCCCCCCAGGCTACGCAGGTCAGAAAATGTGTAAAAAACTGTAAAAAAAATTGCTGGATGATTGGCAGCGTCTCTCCGGCAATGAAACAGCGAATCTGGATCCCGTCTTTTTGGGTATTACGCCACAAGTTCCTTGGGAAAAAATATCAGGTAAACGAGAAAGAATTATGCAGCCAGTAAAACATTGCGAAACGGGAGACCTGGCATGAAAATCGCGATGATTGGACATAAGAGGCTACCATCCAGGGAAGGAGGGATAGAAATCGTTGTAGAAGAAATTTCAGTTCGTCTGGCAGCTCTGGGACATACTGTTCATGCTTATAATCGAATGGGCAAATATGTTCATGGAAATGAGGATGAGCATCAGAAAATAAAAAATTATAAGGGAGTGAGGATTATTCAGATACCAACCATACCAAAAAAGGGATTGGACGCGCTGGTTTACTCTTTTTTTGCCGTTATCCGGGCATTGTTTGGGCGGTATGATGTAATTCATTTCCATGCCGAAGGTCCGGGCGTCATGATTTTGATAGCACGTTTTTTTGGGATAAGATCTGTCTCAACTGTTCACGGACTTGACTGGCAGCGTGCCAAATGGGGCGGAATTGCCGGCAAATACATCAAATACGGAGAAAAAACAATCGCACGATACGCAGACGAAATAATTGTGCTTTCTTTAAATAACCAGAAATACTTTTTTGATAATTATAACCGCAAAACAAATTTTATACCAAACGGAGTAAATAAACCAAATAATCGCAAAGCATCCATGATTACCAAAAAATACGGTTTACAGAGCCAGGACTACCTGCTCTTTTTGGCGAGACTTGTACCTGAAAAAGGACTTGATTATCTTATTGATGCATATAAACAAATTAAAACGGACAAGAAACTTGTTATTGCAGGCGGCAGCAGCCATACGGACGAATATGAAAAAAAAATCAGGGAAAAAACATCCGCTGACAACAGAATAATAATGACCGGATTCGTTCAGGGTGAATTACTGGAAGAACTTTTCAGTAATTGCGCTTTGTATGTTCTGCCAAGCGATGTTGAGGGTATGCCCCTTAGTTTACTTGAAGCAATGAGTTATGGTTGTACCTGTCTTGTCAGCGACATAAGTGAAAACGCAGAAGTTGTCGAAGATTACGCTGTAACTTTTAAAAAGTCAAATGTAGATGATTTAAAAGACAAACTAGGTTTTTTAATAAATAAAAGGTACAGTAAATATGCGCCAGAGAAAATCAGTACTTTCATTTTGGAAAAGTACAACTGGGAAGAAGTTGTAAACAAACATCTTGAAATATATAAAAGTGATACTGGAGGAAATTTGTTGTGAGCAGAATAATTAATTTATATCAGCCGGAAAATGAACTATTGAAGGATTCATTTGATGCCATTATCGTTAAGATAATGCAAAAACGCCGTAATAAAAATATTAAATCAATATTATTCTGCGGAACGGAACCTGCCGTCGGTACCACAACGATCACCATTAATTTGGCCTTATCTCTGGCACAGGGGAAGAATAAAATTATTCTCATCGACAGTGATATGCGTAAACTTCCGGAGTACAAAAGACTTGGGGAAACACCGCTTTTCGGTTTGTCCGATTATCTTGTTGATAAATCAACTTTGACCGAAATAATTAATGAAACAAATGTAAATAACCTCAGCTATATCACCTGCGGCTTATCGACAGGACAATCGGCCAAATTGCTCAGCTCCAATAATCTTGAAAAATTGATCCCCTCGCTGTCCAAAAATTTTGACTTAATTTTATTTGATTCCCCTTCCCTGGGCGCGGTTAATGATGCAACTGTACTATCCGCGTTGGTTGATGGGATTGTTCTTGTTGTAGAGCTTGGAAAGACAACAAAATCGAATATCAGCAGAAGTATACAAAATCTTTCGGGGGCTTACGACAAAATATTGGGGTTACTGATCAATAAAGTTGATAAACCGGAATACCGGGTGTACCTTCGAAATTACGATTATTTTCAAAATAATAAATACGTTCGCAAGTGATTATAGACACTTTACTTATAAGGAGAGACATAATCCGAATGAAAAATAAAAGACCAATGGCCCTTGTTATTGCAATGTTGTCAATAATTACATTTATTCCGTTTAATAATATGGAGGCAGCAGATGTATCTCCTCCTGTTATTATGCTTTCGTCTTATTCCATTTCGGGAAATATGTTGACCGATAAAACCATTACTCTTCATTTGGTATTAACAAATACAAGCCAAATTCGTGACGTAAATGATGTTTTAATTTCCTATACCAGTGCGAATAATATCTTCCTTCCTGCGTATGGTATTTCCAATCAATTTTTTATACCGAGCATCCTGGCTGGAAGCAGTGTTAATTGGGATTTGCAAATATCTGTAAACGGTGCAGTACCCAATGATAATCTGTATTTTGATTTTGATGTTGTATTTTCGGATCCCATAAATGGTACAAATACAAACCAATTTTTTATCAGCGATTTTGTCAAAAGTGCAAATGTGATTCAGCTTCTTGGTATGGAAGCTATTGAGATTAATGAGATTGACGGTGGCAGCAGAATTATAACCTTTAGAGCGACGGTTATTAACCACAGCAATTTTTCTGTGCGAAATACTGCCATGATATTGCAGGGTAAAGATCCTGATTTTAACATTTCTGTACCTCTTAATGATATTGGTCCAGGTGATCATTTGGAATGTGATTTTCGTTTAAATCTTCAATCCAATTATTTACCGAAAATAGATGTTACATTTGATTATGTGGATATAAACGGGTCAAGTTATTTTTCAGCTCCACAGCAAATCACGGTTTATTTAAATAATCTTTTTGTTGAAAGTGATTTAGGTAATGTTGACAGACAAATACAATCCATATTCAGAAGAGTGGGTTTAATACTATTTTTTATTTTCTTCACTGCAGGTACTGTATTTTTATTTATCAGGTTTCATAAAAAAAAGGAAGTATAATATTTATTCATATCAATTACCAAGAGGAGGTATAAGCCGGTATGGAAAGCAATACTGAAATGAAGGCCTTAAAAAAGGAAATGCGGCTCATAATTAGTACGATTTTTAATAATATCAAAATAATTATGGTTTTTGGATTTATAGGTTTTTTTGTATCATTATTAGGTACTCTTATCCCGATTGATAATATGTATCAGGCAAATTCTGCGGTATGCAGTACTCTTTTTAGCGATAATTATGATAATACAAAAAGTGTGCGTTTATTGGCGGCTTTTATGGACTTGTTTGATAGTTCCATCATTCAGGATAAAATTGTTGCCGCCGCCGGTAATTCAATTTCTAGAGAAGAACTCGGAGGTATGACAAGTTTACGACAAAGTACATCCAAAACAATACTAACAATTAATACGCGCCATAAGGATCCGGCTATTGCAATAAAAACTGCCAATGCTATAGCCCATGTACTAATTATAGAAACCGACAAACTTTTTGAAACTTCAAGCGGAATAAAGGTTCTTGATAAAGCAACTGATGCCGCCTATGCATATAGAGCCGTAAAAATTTATATAATAATCTGCTTTCTTTCAACATTTCTGTCGGCTTTTGGATGCTGTGTATACTTTATTGTTAAAACTCTTACTTCCGATAAAATTTTATTTATCGAAGATTGTACAATGGAAGGTTCTATGGAGATAATGGGAGTTATTCCCTATTCTACAAAAAAACAGGCAAATGCAGTTACATAAATGATAAAAAATTTACCACTTGCCGCGCTTGGTATTTCTGCTATACTCGTAGTTGGAACCATTTTTTTGTTGATCTGGAATAAACCTATTTTTGTAATTTATATGCAATTTGCTTTTTCCTGTTTTATGCGTTTTTTATATAACGAGCTTCACTTCCCTGATGCAATTAAATATTTTTCTGATTTCCTTACAATTATACTCCTTATACAAGTTATTTTACAATTTCGTAGAACAAAGACTTTAAATATTCGAAAGCCATTATTTTTTATTATTTTATTCTTACTAGCTTCAATAGTCTCCATTCTTCTTAATAAGATTAGTTTGATATTTTTCATTTGGGGAATAAGAGTTAATTTTAGATTTTTTGTATTTTTTTTGGCTTGTACAATTTTTTTAAAACAGAGTGATATTGATAAATTAATTAATTTTATGTTTATATTACTTCCTATAAACTTTATATTAGTGATATTTCAATATTTTATTTTAGGAAACCGTGATGATTATATTGGCGGCTTATATGGTACAATGCAAGGCTGTAACTCTGAATTGGTTCTCTATTTAACAATAGTAATGATAATTACAATTATTTTTTATATATATAACAAAATAGGAAATAGAAAAATATTTACTTATTTATTAATGATTTGCCTCATAGGGGTATTGGCTGAATTAAAGATTATATTTTTTGTCTTACCTCTTTTTATCTTTATTATTTTTATTTTATCCTTTCCAAATAAACGTGCTATATTAATATCAATAGCGGGAGTGGGCCTTCTAATAATTTCACTTCCATTATTTTTATTTCTTTATCCTAACTGGTCAAATTTTTTTAGTGTCGATCAAATTCTACATTATATTTCTGATGCAAATTACGGAAGTAATGTAAGTACTTCATTAAATCGTATGTCTGCCGGATCATATATAATGCAAAATATATTAATAAACCCAATACAAAAATTATTTGGTATTGGACTTGGTAATGCTAATGTATTTTTATCAATACCCAGTAGGTTTTACCAGAGATATCATGAATTAAATTACATTTATTTTTTATATTCATTTCTTTTAATTGAAATTGGTATTATTGGACTAATTATTTATTGTTTGTTTTTTGCCTCAATTATATATGAATCCATTCGCATAAGAAAAAAAATGAAGACCAATGATAATT
>JGI24702J35022_10001297_pt1 | contig 15561 bp, 12 predicted proteins | sample TergutTh196P4_FD_35022 | JGI IMG/M metagenome (IMG submission 35022)
AAAATATAAAAAGTAAAATGTAAAAAATATGTGCTGTTTGCCGTTATATTTTACTTTTTATATTTTACATTTTACCTGCCTCTTGCTTTTTTTAAAATTTGACTTCAAGTACAAAAAATGATTTATTATTGGATAAAAAAAGAGGGGGTGAGCTAAAAGGAAGTTTGTCAGAGTCTTTTTAGTTTAATGTTAAGAAAGTTTAACGTCAGGCAGCTAAATAAAAAAGGAGTTAAAACAATGAAAAAAGTATTGGCAGTATTAGCGGTTCTCGTTCTTGCTCAGGCAGCATATGCAAAACAGTGGTTTGTCGGAGGAGCGGTAGGTTTTGAGTCTGTCAGTGATGCGTATACTGAAGTTACGTTAATGCCTGAAGTAGGTTATTCGCTGAGTGACAAAATTGACGTTGGCCTTGACGCAGGCTTTGAAACATCAAGCTATGATGACAAATACGCCGGTTCTCCTTACAAGAGTGAGACTACTATTAGGATCGCTCCTTTTGCGCGTTATAATTTTTATCAAATCGGAAAATTGAATTTTTTGATCAAAAGCGGTTTGGGTTTAGAATTTGTTAGCGCAAAGGCTAAAGGCGCCAGCAAAAGTGAGAGCGGGACGATATTTGGAATTTATGCGTATCCTGTGACAACATATGATATTTCCGAATCAGTCTCGCTTTTTGCCAATTTGAACTTTTTGAGTTTTGGATTACAAAGCGGTTCGGGAGATCTGTATGACTACACGCAGTTCGGCTTTGGCGTTGATGCAGATGACGTACTTAATACCAAGGACTTCCAGATAGGATTTGTTGTTAAGTTTTAATCCTTAAAAATGTAAAAAGCGGGCGGGTCTTAAAACCTTGCCCGCTTTCTTTATTTGCTTAAAAAAGACTATGGAAAAAATTGAAATTTTGGCTCCGGCCGGTTCAAAAGAATCTTTTATTTCCGCCGTTGAAGCGGGGGCTGACGCCGTTTACTGCGGTTTAAACGGTTTCAGCGCGCGCGCAAAAGCCGAAAATTTTACGCCGGCGGAGTTTAACAATTATGTTAATTATGCGCATTCGAAAAACGTTAAAGTTTACGCGGCTTTCAATACTCTTGTCAAACAATCGGAATTAAAAGAGGCCGCTAAAAATCTCGGTTTTATCGCGGCGGCAAAAGCCGACGCCGTTATTGTGCAGGATCTCGGCATTTTAAATATAATGCGAAAGCATTTTCCGCAATTGAAGATCCACGCAAGCACTCAGATGACAATACACAACAGTTACGGCGCTTTGGAAGCCGGTAAAGCCGGATTTAAAAGAGCTGTTCTTGCGAGGGAACTTTCGCTTCGCGAAATAGAAACCATAGCGGCAAAATCAAATATTGAGATCGAGGTTTTTGTACACGGCGCATTATGTTTTTGCGTGTCCGGAATTTGTCTTATGTCGAGTTTTATCGGAGGTTACAGCGGCAATCGCGGTTTATGCGCCCAGCCGTGCAGACGTAAATGGAAATTTAAAAATAAAGACGGCTTTTATCTGTCCCCGAAAGATTTGGAACTTGCTTCATTTATTCCGGAACTGAAAAAAGCCGGCGTAACTTCTTTAAAAATAGAAGGAAGGATGAAAAATCCGCAGTATGTTTATAAAACCGTAAAAGCGTATAAAATGCTTGCCTGCGCCGATAACAATAATTTTCGCGAAGTTTTAGAAGAAGCGTCAAAAACGCTTTCGCAGGATTTTGCACGCAAAAAAACAGCTTTTAACTTCAATAAAGCGCCGGAAGATATTTTTGAACCTGCAATGTCCAAACAGCTCGGCGTAAATTTGGGAAAGATATTATCGGCCGAAAACGGGATCATAACTTTAAAAACGGATTTTAATATAAACCGAAATGACGCATTGAAAGCCGCCGACGTTTCCAAAGACGTTTATTTTAAATTCAATATTTTAAAAGCCGGAAAAGCCGGCGGCGTTTATACGATCGAAACGGACTGCTGTTTTCTTAAATCCGGAATGGAAATATTCAAAACATCCGACGGGGACTTCGGCGCTTTTTTAAAAGAGGCGGCCGGTAAAGTAAAAATAGAAAAACTTAATTTTACGGCAAATCATAATGAAGTGAAAGATCCCGTTTTTAAAAAGACTGCCGGTGACGGCGAAGAATCGTTTGTAAGAATTGACGATACCGGATGGTCAAGAGAGATCCCGCGGAATTTTAATATAATTTTTTCTTTGAACAAAGATAATTTAAACGCCGCTGAAAATTTAAAAAATATAAATTTTTTTGAACTGCCGCCGTACATAGAAGAAGACGAGCTGCCTTTATTTCAAAAGGCGGTAAATAATATTTCCAAAAACGCGAAAGCGGTTTTTTTCATCAATAATATTTCTCATTTCCGTTTCTTTGACGGTAAAACAAAACTTTTAGCCGGACAGTTTCTTTATTGCGCGAATTCTTTTTCCGCCGGATTTTTATTTGAAAAAGGCATCAGCGGATTTGTATTTTCGTGGGAAGATGATTTTAAAAATATCGCGGAACTTTCAAAAGCCGGACTCGGCGGGTACGGCATATTTTATCTTTCGGGATTTCCGGCGCTTGCCGTTTCAAAAATGAAAATGCACAAAGATTTATCGCGCGATGAGCTTATCGACTGCGCGAAAGATTCTTTCCGGCTTGTCCAAAGAAACGGAACCGCGTTTGTTTTGCCTCAATATCCGGTAATGCTTTTTAATAAAAAACAGCAGTTAAAGAAGATAAAAATAAATAAATTCGCGATAGATTTGTCTTTTATGAAACCGGATAAAAATTATGCTGCCGTCCTTTTTGACGCGTATTACGGCAAACGCCCGCTGCACAATGAATACGAGTTTAATTTTGAAAGAGAACTGAAATAGGATTAATCTTCCGACTTGCCCAAAAGATAATAAAAGTGTAAAATCTATTATAAAAAAGAGCGAAGAGTTAAAAGGAGCTGTCATGGCAAGAAAAATTGGTCTCATAACGTCGGGCGGCGATGCGCCTGGAATGAATGCAGCGATAAGAGCCGTTACAAGATACGGAGTATCTTTAGGTTATGAAATTATAGGCATAAGAAGAGGATTTCGCGGGCTTCTTGACGACGATTTTGTAACGCTTTCCCTTCGTTCCGTAAGCGGCATCATAGATGACGGCGGAACGATCCTCCGTACCGGAAGATGTCCGGAAACAAAAACTAAAACTGGAATGAACAGAGCCGTAAAAACCATAAAACAATTAGGCTTGGAAGGAGTTATTATTATCGGCGGAGACGGTTCGCTGGCTGCAGCAAACGCCATTTCAAAACACGGGATAAAAGTTATGGCCATTCCGGCTTCGATCGATAATGATGTCTGCGGCACGGATGAAACTATCGGGTACGATACGGCTTTAAATACCGCGGTTGAAGCAATAGACAAAATAAGAGATACCGCTACAAGCCACGACAGAATTTTTGTGGTTGAGATCATGGGAAGAGAACACGGTTTTCTAACTCTTGACGTAGGCATTGCCGCAGGGTGCGAATTTGTCATTATTCCGGAATTAAAGTATGATATAAACAAAATCGCCGGTGAGCTGAGAAAAGGCAAGGAAAGGGGAAAAACTTCGGAAATAGTCGCTTTTGCCGAAGGATGCGGTTCTTCCGTAGATTTTGCCAAAAAAATAGAAAAACTTACCGGACTTGAAGTAAGGGTAAGCAATCTCGGATATATACAGCGCGGAGGAAGGCCTACCGCAAGAACGAGAATACTTGCGTCAAAATTCGGATATGCGGCGATGCATCTTTTCCATAATAAAAAATACAATCATTTTGTCGGGATTACCGAAGGAAAAATATCTTCGGCGCCGATCGGCAAAATAATAAATAAAAATAAAAAGATAAATGACGCCGAATTGAAGCTGTTGAGGAAGTTGTCGATATAATAACGGCAATTACAAATTAAAAATTACAAATTACAAATAAACTACAACGGCGAAAAGGCAATTACAAATAAACTACAACGGCGAAAAGGCAATTGCAAATTACAAATAAACGGCAATGGCGAAAAGGCGATTGCAAACTGACTATGACGGCTGAGTAAAATGTTTTTTATTTGTAATTGCCGTCAAAAAATGGGGGATATGTCAATTATAAATTACGAATTACGAATTACAAATCAACGGGAAAGACTAGGTAAAATATTTTTTGTCTTTTATTTGTAATTTATAATTTTTAATTTGTAATTGCCGTTAAAAGGCGATGAAAGAAGCAATTGAAAAAATTAAGCGCGGGACGAATGAAATTATAGCTTTGGAAGAGCTTGAGAAAAAGCTTGCTTCGGGAAGAAAACTCAGAGTCAAATTCGGGATTGATCCTACGGCTCCGGATTTGCATTTGGGGCATACCGTTATTATCAACAAATTGAAAACTTTTCAGGATCTGGGACATCATATTATTTTTTTAATAGGAGATTTTACGGCAAGAGTCGGCGATCCTTCGGGGCGCTCCGAGACGCGTCCGATGATGAACGATGAACAGATAACCGCAAACATTAAAACCTATACGGAACAGGTTTTTAAAATTTTAGACGAAAGTAAAACTGAAATCGTGTATAACAGCAAATGGCTTAATGAACTCGGCATAGCGGGGCTGCTCGGGCTTGCCGCGAAAAATACCGTTGCGCAGATGCTTGTCAGGGACGATTTTGAAAAAAGATATAAAGAGGATAAGCCCATAAGTATAGTGGAGTTTATGTATCCGCTGCTTCAGGCTTATGATTCGGTTGCTTTGAAAGCCGATATTGAGTTCGGCGGAAATGACCAGAAATTCAATCTTTTGCTCGGAAGAGATATGCAGCGCGATTACGGTCAGGAAGCACAGATCGTCATAACAATGCCTTTGCTGGAAGGCACGGACGGTATAAAAAAAATGTCTAAGTCGTACAATAATTATATAGCTTTGAATGACGCGCCGGAGGATATGTTTGGCAAAATAATGTCTATATCCGACGAGCTTATGTTTAAATATTTTGAACTTCTGACGCAGAGAGATTTAAAAGAAGTTAAAGCCATGCATCCTAAGGAAGCAAAAATCTCTCTTGCTCAGGAAATTACCGAAAGGTATCACGGCAAAGAAGCGGCAGCCGCGGCAAGAGATGGATTTGACAAAGTTTTTGCAAAAAAAGATATTCCCGACGAAATAGAAGAATATGTTTTAAAAGTTCCGTCAATAAAACTTTCCGATTTGCTTGCGGAAAGCGCAATGACGGCAAGCAAAAATGAAGCAAAAAGACTTATCGAGCAGGGCGGAGTAAAAATAGATTCGCAAAAAGCAGGCGGCGATTTTGAACTAAAATCCGATAAGCCGTTTATTGTGCAGGCAGGGAAAAGAAAGTTTAAGAAGATAGTACCATTAAAAGGCAATGAGTAATTAGTAATGAGTAATGAGTAATTTTGGAGTGCGCAGAGCGCACCTATTAATTAAGTGCGGCTTTGCCGCACACGACAATTACTAAATATTCATTATTCATTACTAATTGCCGTTAAAAAGGAGCTGTTATGGATTTGAAAAAAGCTGCAGTGTATGTTTTTGCCGTTGTTTTGTCTGTGGGGTTGTTTGCGTGTTCGGGGCCTCAGGTTACAAGGCTTGATCCGGGCGAGGAAGTCGATTTCAGCGGGTATTGGAATGATACGGATTCGCATCAGGTTTCCGCGGAAATGATCGGCGATTCTTTAAACAGGCCGTGGCTTGACGAGTACATAAAGAAATTCAGCAAAAAACCCAGAGTTATAGTCGGATCGGTTTTAAATAAAACTGATGAGCATATAACTACCGAAACTTTTATAAAAGATTTGGAAAAAGAACTTACGAATTCCGGTAAAGTCGTAATGGTGGCTTCGAGTATGCAAAGAGATGAGATAAGAGCCGAAAGAGACGATCAGGCAATGAATGCCAGAGCCGATACGGCCAAAGCCCAAGGCCAGGAAACCGGAGCGGATTTTATGATAAAGGGGCAGATAAATACCATTCCCGACCAGAAAAAAGGCGCGGAATTGAAATATTATCAGGTCGAGCTTGAAATGATAGATATATCCAATAATGAAAAAGTGTGGATAGGCCAGAAGCAGATCAAAAAAGTCATAGCGAAAAAGAAATATAAAGTTTAAGAAATTTAAAAATGCGAAAAATTATAAAAGCGCATCCGTTTGCGGTTTTGCCTGCGATGTTCGCCGCGGTATTGCTTGGCGGATGCGCTTCCAATATGAACAAATATTATACGGATTTAACTTCGAAAATAACCGCCGGCAATTATGAAGCGGCGTCTAAACTTGTGGAAAAATCTGAGAGCAAATACGGGAAAAAAAATATTTTGCTTTTTTATCTCGACGGCGGAATGAGCCATCATCTGGCCGAAAATTACGAGAAAAGCACGAAAAATTTTGAACTCGCGAAAATCAAGTTTGAAGAGTATTATCAAAAAAGCGTAACGGCTGGCGCGGCTTCGATGGTGTTTAACGACAGCACGATGCCTTATTACGGCAAAGATTTTGAAAGAATCCACATAGGCGTTTTTGCGGCTTTGAATTTTATTATGCGCTTTGACGCCAATTCTTCGGCTGTCGAAGCAAGACAGATAAATAATTTGTTCAATATCTACGCGGCAGAAAAAAATTATAAAAATTTTTACGGCGATGACGGTTTTATAAGATATTTTATGGGGCTCGTATATGAGAACGCGGGTTATCTTAACGACGCGCATGTGTCTTATTATCGCGCCCTGAAAGCTTACAAAAACGGAATTTCGGAATTGAGAGCTCCGGAAGATTTGATAAATGACGCCTACACCACCGCGCTGCTTATGGAAATGCCCGACAGAGCGGCTGAAATTAAAAAAGAATTTCCTAATGCCCGCAGAAAATCTATCCCGCGCGGACACGGCGAACTGATAATTGTAAATTATAACGGGCTAATGCCAAGAAAAATAGATAATGTTTTGGAATTTGCTTTGTTTAGCATATGGCCTTATGTAAATCAGGTTGAAGTCAGTACCGACGAACAGGCTGAATTTGAAAAAGCAAAATCAATAACGATCTCGGCTTTTACAAACGATTACATAAAGATCGTTTTTCCAAAATACGAAAGAATACCTAATAAGATTAAGGCTTTTTCGGCAAGATACGGCAATGAAAAAGCCTCCGGTTCTTACGAAGCGCAAAACCTTGCCGAAATAGCCGAAAAATGCCTTAAGGACGATATAGGAAAGATCTACGCGAAAACGCTTGCCAGGGCTGCGATAAAGTACGTTATAGGAAAAACGGCTTCAAAAGCCGTCGATGACAGTACTGGTAACAAAGGGCTGGGCGTGTTGACCCAGGTAGGCTTCAATGTTTTTAATTCGCTTACGGCTTCGGCTGACAAACGCGGCTGGCGCACTCTTCCGGAAAATATTTTGATGACAAGGATATATCTTCCCGCGGGAGAAAATGACGTAACCGTCGATTATCTTGACTCCGGAGGCCAAAAACTTAGATCCGAAACTTTTACCGTAAATATCGAAGACGGTAAAAAAACTTTTAAAATTTTAAGGAGCCTGATGTGATCAACAAAATAACAGGACTATCGTCATTGCGGACGCGCGGAGCGCGGAAGCGGGCTGTGTTTGTTATCGCAATGAAATTTTTAAATATGCTTTTGTTAATGTCTTTTGTTTCCGTTTTATCTTTTGCCGCCGATTTGCCTGCGTGGACTAAAGGCGGAAAAAGTTCCAAGTATCCTCCGGAGCAGTTTTTAACCGCCGTAGGAAAAGGCGCTGACGAGAAAGAAGCCGTTGCCGATGCTCAAAAGAACATAATAAAAGACGTTACCGATATGCTTGCTTCCAACGGTATAGAAAAGGCTAAGATAAACATATCTCCCGTAACTTTGCTTAAGTCTTTTGAAAAGGGTTATACTTACGACGATAAGGAAAATAAAACTTTTTACGTTTACGGCGTTGCGGACAGAAATATGATACGCATAAACATAGAAGATGATCTATATGCGGCGGAACAGGCGCTGAATTACAGGTCGGCGATTTATGAAACTTCAAATTTTACGGTGATACCGAAAATAAAAGCCATAAACGAACTTTTGGAGCTTTATGATAGAAGAGATTCGATCAACACGCTGAAAAAAGCGCTTACCGGCAGCATTATCAATTTGCCTGAAGTAGGCGAATTCGAACGCGAAAAACTTGAGACAGAGCGTAAAAAACTTTTTGAAAATATTGTATATTACGTTAAAGCCGAAAGCTTTAATACGGCAAAACTCGTGAAATTTCTTGCTGAACGCGAATATGACGTTCTTTCCGAACTTCCTTCAAGACCTGTAAGCGGAGATAAAGGCGTTGTTGTAATAAACTGCAAAGTGCAGGTAAACAAAACCCAGGCTAAAGATGCCGGCTCTTACGATTGGATAGCGGATTTGGTTTTAGACGACGCCTTCAATGAACATACCGTTCTATACTCTAAAACTTCGGCGGGAGATGAAAGCGGTAATGACGACGCCGAAGCCGCCTCCAAAGCTGCATCCGCCGCCGAAACGGAAATGAACAGGATGACGCAGGAATTTTTTAAAACGGCAGAGAAAATGTAAAATATAAAAAATAAAATATGGAAAAGTATGCCGTCAATATTTTATTTATTGTTCTTAAAATGCTACAATTACCTAATTTATTTAAAAAGAGAAATGTGAAATGTTTAAAATAATTTTAAAAGAGATTCTCGGACAAAATGTGAAAAGTTTTTGGCTTGAAGCGCCCGATATTGCAAAAAACGCGAAGGCCGGCCAGTTTGTTATGCTCAGGATCAACGATAAAGGCGAAAGAATTCCTTTGACTATCGCGGGTACGGATCATGAAAAAGGTTTGGTGCGTATAATTTTTCAGGAAACCGGAAAAACCACTTTTGAACTCGGAACTTTAGAAGCCGGCGGTTTTATAAAAGATTTTGTCGGTCCGCTCGGGCATCCTACGGAAATTGAAAAATACGGGACAGTTGCGGCAGTTGCCGGCGGAGTAGGCACGGCTGAAGTTTTGCCTGTTATGGAGTCTTTAAGAAAAGCAGGAAACAGAGTTGTCGGAGTTGTGGGCGCAAGAAATAAAGATTTAATTATTCTTGAAAAAGAATTGGAAGAAGTTTGCGACGAACTTCTTTTTGCGACCGACGACGGTTCTTACGGAACAAAAGGGCTTGTGACCGATGTTTTGAAAACCGTTATGAACAATGAAAATATAAATATAGTTTATGCTATAGGTCCGGTTCCGATGATGAAAGCCGTTGCAAATCTTACTAAAGAAAAAAATATTAAAACTTTGGTTTCGCTTAATCCTATAATGGTTGACGGAACAGGGATGTGCGGCGCTTGCAGAGTGACCGTTGACGGAAAAACAAGATTCGCCTGCGTCGACGGACCTGAGTTTGACGCCCATAAAGTTAATTGGACGGAACTTATTTCCAGACTTGCCCTTTTTAGGGATTTGGAAAAAGTTTCATTAGATAATTTTCATAATCCGGAGTGCAAATGCCGCAAAGAATAAAAATGCCGGAAAGGCATGCCAGCGAAAGAAATAAAGATTTCAAACAGGTAAATACGGGTTATACCCGTGAACAAATGCTTGAAGAATCCAAAAGATGCATTCAGTGTAAAAAACCTTTTTGCATTGAAGGATGTCCGGTTGAGATTGATATTCCGGGATTTATCAAAGAGCTTGCCGCGGATAATCCGTCAGCCGCGATAAAAGTTTTAAAACAAAAAAATAATCTTCCCGCAGTATGCGGACGCGTATGCCCGCAGGAAAACCAGTGCGAAAAATGCTGCATTTTAGGCAAAAAAGGCGAAAGCGTAGCGATCGGAAATCTTGAAAGATATGCCGCTGATAATGGCAATTATAAATTACAAATTACAAATTACAAATCAATGGCAAAGACAACGGAGAATAACAGCGGAACGGCAGCGGCTCAGCAGTTCAGCAACGACAAAGACGTTAATTCCCCTCATTCGGAGGGGTGGCAGGCGAAGCCTGACGGGGTGGTTGCAGTTAACCCCGGCATCCCAGCTTCACCGCAAAGCGGCTCAAAAGCAGCGGTTATAGGGTCGGGGCCGGCGGGGCTTACGGCGGCGGGAGATTTAGCTAATATGGGTTATGACGTGACGGTTTTTGAGTCATTGCACGATATCGGCGGAGTTTTGCGTTACGGTATTCCGGAGTTCAGGCTTCCGGCGGATGTTTTGGATATAGAAATAAATAATCTTAAAGATCTGGGAATAAAATTTGTATTAAATACGCTTGTCGGCAGAACAAAAACAATAAAAGAACTGTTTGAAGAAGGCTTCAAAGCAATTTTTGTCGGTACGGGCGCGGGTCTTCCCGTATTTTTGGGAATAGAAGGCGAAAACTTAAATCATATATATTCAGCCAATGAATTTCTTGTGCGCGTAAATCTTATGCGCGCTTTTGATTTTCCTAATTATGATACGCCGGTTTACAAAGGCAAAAATATAGTTGTTGTAGGCGGCGGAAATACTGCGATGGATTCGGCAAGAACTGCGTTAAGGCTCGGCGCCGCAAGCGTTAAGCTTGTTTACAGAAGAACCGAAAACGAAATGCCTGCAAGAAAAGAAGAAAGACTTCACGCGAAAGAAGAAGGCATTGAATTTGTAACTCTTACAAATCCCGTAAAATTTATAGGCGATGAAAAAGGCTTTGTCAAAGCCGTTGAATGTATAAAAATGGAACTCGGCGAGCCGGACGAGTCCGGCAGAAGGCGTCCGAAAAAAGTCGAAAATTCGAATTTTATTATAGAATCGGATATGGCAGTTTTGGCTTTGGGATTAAACCCTAATCCCGTGCTGCCTTCGCTTACGGAAGGACTTAAAACCGATGATCACGGGTACCTTATAATAGACGATAATTATATGACTTCAATTCCAGGCATTTTTGCCGGAGGCGACATAGCGGGCGGAGATACCGTTATCGAAGCCATGGGAATGGGAAAACAAGCCGCGAAAAGAATGGACGAGTATCTTAGAAGATAAGCAAAGACAAAAGACGTTTCCTGTCCTCCCGCCTTATAAATTAAAAAATAGAGAGAGAAAAAAATGAAAAAAATTATTTTTTGTCTGATTTTTGTTTTTGGATTTGCCGTTCTTTCTTATGCGGCTGATGTAAAAGTCCGCGTTGCGCCTTTAAGAGCCGAAGCTGCTTTTAAAGGAGGACAAAATCATTGGGGCGTTTATAACGGAAAACCGTATTATTATTACGGCGACAGATATCACGAATATTACAGACACGGCAGACGCTATTATTATTACGATTACTACGATTCTTACGATTACCAAAGAAGAAAGGCCGCCGCAGCTTACAGCGAAATAGAACGCCTTGAAGATATGAAAAAGTCCGCCGAAAATGCAAAGCAGGAATTGAAAGGGATAAAAATAGAACACGCGCGTTTTTATAAACGATATACTACAGATACCGCCGCGCAGTCCATGGCTGAAGTGACGATCCTAAATAATTCAAACCACGACATAATAGATTTTTATTTCCAAGGGACCGTAACTACCGCAAGAGGCAAAGTTTTAATTGACGATTATTTTGATTTTTCGTCGCGGGAAGCGCTTCCTTCAGGTCAAAAAGCGACTTATCAAATAGCTTTGAGTCCTTTCGGCGCGTGGGCAAGTTTTAAAATTCCTCCGGACAATGCCTCTTTTTCAGTGACGATCAATGCCGTAGAAACTTCCGACGGACAAACTTTTGCTTACGATATTTTTTCCGCGGACGATCAAAAAAGGCTGACTCAGCTAAAAAACGCTCACGTTTATTAACTGCTGCATTTAGCATGAAAAAAGCGTCCGGACAGCATAATCTCCGGCCGCTTTTTTTTGTTATAAAAAAATTAACAAAGAATTCACAAATATACCCGACTGTTTTTACATTCGGAACGTAAAATTTTATTTTTCGGAGTGACTAAAATAGAAAATAAAGAAAAGGCAGGATGAATTATGAAAATCAAAGAAAAAGACATGAATTATTTTTGTGAATACCGGTGGAAGAAAGTATTCATGAAAAGCGCGTCGGTGATAGCGGCTGCGTGTTTTGTGTTTAGCATAATAAACCTGCCGGTATACGCAAAGCCGCTGTATAAAGGTCAGGGCCAAACGGCTAACGGGATATATCTTAACACGGATGGAAGCGCGTACAGATCTCCCGCGGGGATGTTAGACGAAGCGGCGATGGACAGTATAGAAGAAGACAACGGAGCGCTCAAGCAGAACGGCGAAATAGTCGGGAGTGTGGTAAACGGAGTGGTATCGGTAAGCTGCGGATCAAGCGGGATGAAAGAAAATGATTACTATACGAGGCTGTTAAACGATAAAATAATGAAGTATGCCGAGGAAGCAGGGCTTGTAGTTAAAGCGGCAGACGGGAAAGGCGGGTATAGACGCTTAGCGGACAGTGAGAATTTTGACGGTTTAGTAAAAAGCGTAAGCAGGAATGCAAAAATATCGAAAGAAGAAATAAAAAGAGCGATAGGCGAGTTAAGGCCTGACAGAGAAGACATTGGAATAGGAAAACTGGCTTTATTGACAGTCGGGTCTGCAGCAAAATGGATAACGCAGCCTGCAGCGATATTTAAGAGCAAAGAAAAAGAGCGGCAATATGATTATGTCGTGGACAAATTGGCGGATCCGGCGCAGGCGGGCATAAGCAGGGAAGATGCAGAAGAGGCATTGCAGGCATTGGATGAGAAGGACAGAGATAATGCGGTTGGGATATTGGCAGATTTCTTTGCGGCAGGCGGCAGCATAATAAACTGCGCTGCTGACGCGCTGGCTGCGGCGCTGGACATGTCAAGCAAGGGACTATTTGCGTTTCAGGCGCTGTTAGCCGAAATAATTGCAGGGAATTTCAGCAGTGACAATATAGCAGCCGGCGAGGATGGCGGAGCGCCGCAGTTAATGACTAGCATGTCGGCGCTGCAGGAAATATTGGGCGATGATTTTAGCGGATACCAAATAAGCGGCGAAGAAGGATTGGCCGGAGTTCTAAATAAGGGAGCAAACGGCAGCGTGATATTGAACGTGTCGTCGAGCGGAACCGGAGAAGCTGACCATTATGTTACAGCGATAAGAACGGAAGACGGAAATATAAATTTATACGACATCAATAAAGAAATTCAAACATTTGAAAGTACGAAAGAATTGTACGAATATTTGCAGACGGAGTACGGTTGGGATAAAGATGGAAAAGGCGGGGCAATATTAACTGACGGCGCGGCTGATGGCATAGGGCTGAGATTGACGCGGGAAGAAATGCAAAATATAAAAGGCGCGGTGGTTACAGACACGGATAAAAAGAATTTAACTTCCGAGGGACAAAAAGAATTGGCTAAATATACTAAAGATTATGAGGACGCTAAAGCAAGAGGCAATAAAGAAGATATGGATAAAGCCTCTGCCGGAGGAGCCTCCGTAAGAGCAGATCCGAAGTATAATAAAAGCGGACAAGGATATTATGCGGGCCATGACGGAGCGCAAGCGCCGATATCAGTTTCTGCAGGCAGCAGCAATAACAGCGGGTCTGCAAATACAGGTTATTTAAGCTCATTATATAACGTTATGCAAAGTAACGGAGCCAGCCAGGGGAGATTAGATGCAGTTAATAATATAGCTGAAACCCAGAGAGCGGCATTAGGTTATTCCGGTTCTGTTTTATACGAAGACAATGAAGAGTTATTTGAAAGTTTCAAAACTAATAATACTGTTGTTATGCCCGGTTCAGCCAACGGAGAAGCATCTTATGAACTGTTTAAACAATCCGTTAATTTTTCAAACAGCGAAAAGGCAAAAGGCATTGTTAATGCTGTGATAAGTCAGCTTGAAGATAGCGGTTTTATTTTTGAACAAAAACCTGAGGTTTTATTCGTATACGATACTATCGCAGGACGAACCGGCAGCGCGGTATCTCATGTTGATTATAATCTTATAGTTATTCCGATTGAACAGTTCCCTGCAGATGTTATGAAAAAAGACGGATTGTGGATGTTTACGGATACAAACTTGTCGTCAACGATTGCTCACGAATACACGCATATAAAGAATACCCCGGAAGTCAGAACCGGAGAAATGCCTAAGCTTGAAGACGAAATGCTGGCTACTTTGGCCGGCGAAAAGTTTAAGCCTGTCGGCGGTGCGGTTATAATCGTTGAAGAAAATGGCAAAGAAGTGACTCTTAACGCAGACAGCGGACTGCGTGTAGTGGCGTTTCAGACCGCATTAGATAACAAAAAACAAATAGAAAGAGATTTTAAAGAATCGAATCCGGATGTCAAATTCAATGATATTTACTATACAGCGGTTCCTACATATATGCCTAAGGAAGAGTATAACAAACTGCCGGAAATTCAGAGAGAATTATTCAACCCTAATTTAAAAGAAAATGAGATAGGTCTAAGTCTTTATTACGACAATACTACAATAATTTATGCAGTCAATTATCGGACAAATGAAATAAGGACTATACCTTAATAATTATTAAAATATATTGACAGATTCTAAACTTTACAAGCGTTTAATATTTGTAAAGTTTTTATCTATGATTCTTGCCGCGGGCGGCTTTGCAGCTGAAGTCAAAATAACTGCCTTTGTATGTTTTTCAATTTTCACGATAATTTCACAAATTTTATTTTTTATATTTACATATGAGAAGTAAAATATATATAATAAAATAACAACAGGATTTTGATAATGTGATAATACAGGAGTATCGGATGTTTTTAAGAAAAGCGCCATCATTCCGGACATTTTTCGGAAAAGGTTTCTTGTTTAACAAGAAACTGATGGCGCTTTTTATATTTATAAGCTTATCGGTAAACGGATATGCGCCGAGCGCGGCGGAGGTAAGCAAGTATAGTTTTGTGATGGCAGTTATTACTGTTACGCAGAAAGTAGCTGTTCAGATAATTGAAAAGTGCGATCTTTCCATTGCCGATTTATCCAGCAGTATATGTCAGGGATTTTTTAGAATTCTTGATAAAACGCCAATTAATCAAAAAGGTCATGAAAATGAACAAGGAGAAGAAAATTCTCCGATAGGGAACGTTGAAGGGATAATAATAAAGCAGGCAATATTCAACGAGAAAGTAAAAGTATCAAAAGAGAGCGTGGTATTTTTAAATTTGGCGAATGGGATATCGTTTGAGAAAACGGGTATAAATTTTACAAATGCAGGTAACGCGTTTTTATACGGTATAGTGCTGCTGTTTTTAATATTTATAGCGGCGATATTACAGAGGAAAAAACTTAATGAAATAGAAAACAAAATAAATATATACAGGAAAGCAATCCCGGTTTAGGACAGAACTAAGCCGGGATTTCTTTTTTGGGGAGCGTTTAAAATGGAAAATAAAAAAATAAAAGAGAAGGCCGGAGGAATTATGAAAATCAAAGAAAAGATCATGGGGTATTTTCATGAATACTGGGGGAAGCGTGTATTTATGAAAAGCGTGTCGATGGTGGTGGTGATATGTTTTTTGGTGAACATAGCTA
>JGI24702J35022_10001298_pt1 | contig 15548 bp, 13 predicted proteins | sample TergutTh196P4_FD_35022 | JGI IMG/M metagenome (IMG submission 35022)
CACCGCGATTCCTGCCAGATTGAACATCAAATATCGGATTGTTCTCATTAAGCTTGTCGAAGTCTGAATAGACATCCACACCGACAACTACACCGCCGTACTCGACAATCGCACTTTTAACTTGATCCACGCTCGACACAGTGAACCAGTCTTTTGCTTTATGCGGGTAGGCATATGTTCGTTGCGTGCTGTTTGGTTGCGAGGAATAGTCTTTCTCATCGTAAGGCATAATATCAAGGTCGCAAACTCCCTGTGCGGTAATCAGTTTCATCGCTTCGGAGATTAGCGAACCACTGTCTTGGCCGTTATTGATTTGATTATAGACAAATGCAGGGCTGAAAGCAGGTTGTTCATTGTAGTCCCAATCATGATCGCTTTTGTCCTGTGCGCTTTTCAATGCATATGCAGATGCCCATGCTGTGCAACTGCTTTGTTCACCTTGATTCCCAGGCTCAGGGTATGCTTCCGAATTATCATACGCAGCATATTGATTTTGTTGGTCGGGCACGATTACGCGCCGAGCGCCGTCAATTACAGCTGGTGAATCTGCTATCAACCCAAGAGCTCCAAGGGCTAGAGCACCGGCTATAAGCACAGCGGCAATGATACTTGCAATCAGAGAACCACCGCCAACAACGGTAGCGGCTAGGATTTTTCTTGTGTTTTTCGGTGGCGGCGGCGGTGGAGCTCTGTAGATTTCGCTCCTCTTTGGGGGTGGCTCTGACCGATAAGTCGGCATGTCTTTTCCTCCTCAGCATTGAATCTGGCAGCTAGTTAGAGTGCGCTAAAGACTCCATTTTTTCTTCTTATGCGGTTTGGCACGCATAGGTCACTTTTCTTCTGTGCCGCGCTCTTCAAGTTTAATAGAGGGCCTATGTCTGCGCTGGCGTATGAGCTTGATTATCGGCAATTGCGTTATTGTTCAGATATTTAAGCCCAACATCAGTTAACCTCATCTTGTCCTCATCCTGTCTTATTAGCTCCAATTGCATAAGCGGTTGGATTCCAGATTTTTTTATCTTTCTTCTTGTGGTTGACATTTTTTTTGCAAAATCCCATAATGGAGCACCATTGTCGCCATTGATAAGAGAAAGAAGCCTAATTTGAAATGAATCAAGATTTATCGGTTCTGCTGGCAGCCTCTCATCGTGAAGTGGTTGCTCTTCAACTATTGGCGACACTTCAGTCGTCCACCAACACTTATCAGAAGGATTGTAGGAATATTGATTTTTATTTTTCTTTATTATTGCGGCGACCTGGTCTGAGCTAATTCCCAATTTAGCTGCGCAGGCCTTTTTTGAACTCGGATGATCTTGTAAATATGTATAAACTTTCTTTTCAATCGATTTCATTTCAATATCTGTCGTTACTTCAAGAATACTCGCTTGAGTTCCGACAAACTCCACTAATTTCTCTTCCCTTTTTCTTCTCTCATCTTTCTTTTTCGTGTCAGTAAAAAATGCTTCTACTTTCTTAAATGAACTGACTCGCAAGTTTTTCCAGATTGATGGAAGAGCAGAAAGCAGAAAGGACAAGAATATAGGGAACCAGCAATGTTCGTCTCTGAAATATTCCCACCGTGCAATATTGCTACGATAGAAAAATGATCCCAGTAGCAACGCATGGCCAGCAAACGCTACAAAAATAAATGAAATAGATACGTGGTGGTAATATGGCTTTCTTCGTAAATCCTCTTTCTTTTTGTTGATAGCATACTCTTTCCACACCAAAAAGATTATTCCACAAAATGCTACAGCGATATTGATTAAAAACATATTGTATCTTGGAAATAGGTATATTTGTTCACCAGGCACAGGTTTCGGGATGGATTGGAAATCAACAATGATCCCCACGAAAGCGCCTATAAAGTAGAACACATCTAATACTACTTTAGCCACTAACAGCCTCTCCTTCCACTACAAACAAGCACTCAGCAACTTGAACTACTGAGGTACTCTCCCCAGAAAAAAAGTATTCTGACATATCCTCGCTGAATAGTTGAAAGAGATAATGTGTCTTGTATGGATCATTTCCACTCCAAACATCCGCGCTGAATTTTTTCATGAAGCTATCATACTCCCTGCGTTCAGGAGTATAGTGAAGTTCTAGTTTGATTTTACAGCGACCTGTTGGAGCTAGTATTCCAAGAGGAATGCTTACTCGGATAATTGCATTGTCGTCAAGAAATTCATAATATGCTGGCTGCGGTGGATGATTATCAAACTGAAATGTTATCTTCGTCATCACCGCTGAAAGACCAGACTCATATACATTATGGTCTTTCTCAGCTCTGCTCCGGTACGGGATGTCCACATAAATTACAGCAGGTTCGTATCCTCTTTTCACAGAAACCCATCGCTCACCACTATACTCATTTGGTCGAAGCGGCTTGACATCAATATTTTTGCTATCGCTGTGTATTGCTGCAGGTTTGAGCTGAATGCTTTTTGGGGATATCATTTGTACCGGAAAGCTGTTTACTCCTGCATTCGCTCCATTATCCTCCATCAGGAACAACGGATAAGGGCACGAATAATCATTTATGACCCAATTCGGCTTGATCTTCATTTTAACCAATCCGTCAATGACTTTATCGCAAAAATCGAAAACTTTAGCCTGGGTTCCTACTGCTAATATGAACAGTGCCTTGCGCCCAGATTTCCATGGCAAATCAAAATACAATAAAGCTCTGCCATCTCCTGCTTCCAACAGACTTTTCAGTGCTGGTTTCACCGCTCCATGTTGCTCGTCATGATAAGCGGATTCGGCGTTGTCGTACCATGTACATGTAACAATCAATGTAAGAGCGTCATTGCGATTCTCAAGCTGCGTTTGCATATTGTTCAACAGACCCGTCATTCGGGAAGGCTGATCATAATCAGGTGTTGTTGCATAGGTCGCCGTCTCATAAAGGTTGAAAAAGTTAATCGGCTCAATGCTACTTCGCTGGTAGCCGAATTTTTCGAGTGTTGCGTCCTTATTCGCCGCTTCAATGGCAGAAATTATTTTTTTATATGTATCATCGCTCTGCTCTTCAAGAAAACCCAGCATTGGCGTTCGTGTGTCCCAATAAACATGCGATCCAGATGTTATTGGAGGGGGAGGTGGTTCTGTCGTCGTTTGCTCTATTGAGAAGGGACCTGTTACTGGAGGAAGACTATCAATATAGCGCCAGCAAATTGCAGAAACAATCACGACGAGCAAGAGAATTGATCCTATTGCAGATGCGTGCTTCTTCATTAAATCCCTCCTAACCCGATAATTTTACATTAAGTCACAACAGCGAACGCAACCACACGAGCTCATCAGTCCCAATCTGAATCATTCTTTATTATTGGCATGGAAGGGGATACCCTCGGTTCAGGCATTGGTTTTTTTTGTCTGGGTGATGCTCCCTGTTTAATGGTCACTGGGCTTCTACCCGGCGGCGGCGGTGTTGTTGCCTGTATTCCACGCTTTTTTTGCTTGCCGCGTGCATTGTGAACTTTCGGTGTTTTAGGTGTCTTTGCACACCTTTTGCATTTATGGCAGTCCGGGCAAGCATACAAATTGCTGTGTCTGCTACACCGATGGAGATGCTTATTTAGCTTGTTTACTGTCTTTTCGCAGTGCTTGCACCAAAACTTGATGCGACGATTCCCTGCTTTCTCTTTCTTTTTGTTCTTTTTGTTAATTGAGATTGGAATTATTGCTGCAACAATGGTTGCTGCTGCGCCAATAATCGCGGCAATTACCTCTTGGCTCATTCTGATTTCCTCCGATAAAAATGTGAATGGGTTGCGAAAAAGTATAGTCAGATTTATTGTTCACCAGCCGTCATCGCTGTTTCCTCTTGCGGGCAAAGCAGGAGGCTTTTGTGTTGGTGTCGCAGGTGGTATTCCTGGTGACCAATTTGGTGGTTCTCCGCTGTCTTTTCGGATTATCTTTGGTCCATCAGGTTGTTCGGCACGGCTTTCAAGGAGGGTCTTGATTGCGATGAAAAAGCCTGGGATGCAGCCTAGGATGGGTAGGAAGGGCAACACAAGCAAAGCCACAATAAGCATGGCAAGGCCACCTATCGAAGGATGGGTAATGGCTCCAAACACAGCCTTGAGAGAGAATTTTCCCGCTGTTCCCAAGAGTTTCATCATGTAGGATACACCAAATGGCGCGCCAATCATCAGAATCGGGCATAGTATACCCAACCACCATATCCTTAGATCAATGGCAAGCCAGACGCCAAGGGCAGTGCCAATGACCGCACATATCCCGATTTTTATCAGTGTTTGCTGGAAGCGGTTCATGCTATTCTCCTATAGTTTCTACCAGTCATCATTATCAGGAACAGGCTTCCTTGCCGGTGTTCTATTCGGGGTCACTACAGGCCTTGCAGCTGTTATCGGCTTTGGCGAAGTGACGTTGACTGGTCTATTCTGAAGGCAATTCCGAATGTCAACACAGGCGAGGATTATTCCGATGAAAATCCCGAATGTGAGGAGGAATGATAGGCCCAGCCATCCCAAAAGGACATCAACAATAGCGCTATCCTGCCCTGTGCCTAACCGTACCGCTCCGCCAAACGCTCTCTTTGCGAACCAGCCAATGGGGCTGAACATCTTCTTGGCCCATGCAGGCATGCCCTCAATTTTGCCCATCGCGGCACCAATGCCGTAGATCAGGCCTATAATTTCGCAGGAAATACCAATACCAGAAATGAAAAATATGCCTGCGGCCATTGCAAAATCCTGCTCATTGACACCAAGGGATACCCCAATAATCGCCCCTGCAATTATGCCAATGGCAGAGCCAATACCAACGCGCAGTGCACAGTTCCTGCGTTGTGGATTCATTTTGAATAGCCCCCTTCCCGTTTCTTTACCAGTCGGTGTCTCTCGCGCTCCCGCCGGATGGTAAACTCTTTCGCGCCGGCTCCTTGATGGGCATCGGCAACCCCGGTTTCACACGCTCCGGTGCCGCAGATGCTTCTATGTTGTTCCTGCAATTGCGAATGTCGATCATCATAAACTTTCCCCCATAGACACAACCGAACGCCAGGAATATGCTAAGCTTTATGGCACCAAAGATAACAGTAAAAAAAGATAAAGGGCTAAATCCATTGGATAGTCCCAAAGAGCCCTTGATGACTTCTTTTAGGCTTTTACCCGGTTCACAAAAAGGAATCTTGCCGTGGTCTGTTGCTGAAATTCCGGGCAATCGATCCATTGCCGCGCTGATGAAGTAAATCAAGCCGACAGCCATGTATGAATAAGCAATCCCAAGCCCGGTTAAGACTGCGATTCGTATCAGGAGGGCTTCGTTCTTAAACAGATCGGCCATGCAGATCGCAATGCCTATCCCGCAGAAAGTGCCCACGATAATCCGCATTGCGCAAGCACGTTTTTGTTGAGTCACGCTCCATAACTCCCTTCAAGTAGCGGTAATGTCAGCCTCGCGAGCTGATGAATCAGCCCGTCACTATCCATCAGATAAGCCTTTCCCTGTCCGGTTGGTATGGTGGTAAATGTCTCAGGCGGGAATCGGTCATGACGCTCAGTACGTGTGCTTGTACTGGTCGAATGACCTGAGCTGAACATTTTCCAGTCTTGTGAATTTTTGCCCTCGCTCGTTTCAAGCAACTGCACCCATTCCTGCCCAAAGAAATCCGACCACTTTTTCGCGCTGTTGGCGTTGATGTGCCGGAAGAGGATCAAGTTGACCTGGCCGCCGACCAAAGTGTTAAAGATTTCATCTTTATGAAGCACCATCTGTGGGACATCAGCGGCTGAGTAAATCAGTGAAATATTGCCGTGGTTATGCAGCAAAACCGCATCGGTGTGGCTGCGTTCGACAGATGAAAAGCTTAGTCCATCTGAAATCAAAACAAAATGCGCACCGCGTTGCATCGCAAGGTCAATGTCAGCAAAGCAGAGTTCCTTCAAGATAGAATTGGTGTCCGTCACCAAGTCGACGGAAATTACGCCGTGGTTGGTAATAGCCTGTTCAATGCTAGTGACGGGTCGGGGATTATCAAAATAGAGCCGCCAGGCGTTGCGCAGGCGAGATGCAAGCCGTGCCAACCCATCCACGTGACCGTCTGCCTTACTCTGGAACCGGCGCACATATTCTTTGCGTTGCTCTACGTCGATAATTTCCTCTTGCTCCAGCCGCGCCAGCTCAGGCATTAGTTTGTGGAATGGGAAGCGAAGAAAGCGGGATAGTGTAATCGTTTTGTTTTCTTCCAGCAGTATGTCAGCTACTAGCCGGATAAGCGTAGCGATACCTGGTTCAAGCTCAAGCACATTGCGGCCGACATCGGTTAGTAAGTCCGCGATAGCATCGCTGTCTTTGTTAAGCAAAGGATCGTAAACAGATACTGGCTGTCCCCACAGGGGCGATAGGCATTGCTCACTCAGGAAGGGATTGCTTGTATGCAAAACAATGACTGGCAGGCCAATCGCCTTGGCCCAGCGAATCATGCTGTACAGCGCCCGGTTCCGGTCGTCAATGTTACCGCCGGATATAACGAAGTTACGCATATCTACCGCTTGGCTGCGGTACTGGTCAAACGTCAGGCGCAGCACATCGTCCTGCTGAGCAGCAGCTTTAGCCATCGAATTACCTCTCCTGTTTTCCTCAATCGAATTTGTCAAAACGGAACCGGAATGGCGGATAACAATCCAATCCGACCACCGCTTCGCCTGTGCAAAGATTACTCAAATCCCAATCCTCAACTGTGCTACCCAACCTACGCTCAGATACAGCTCCTCCATCGGCATCGTATATTTCGCTGACAAGGTTTTTCCCGAAGTGTTCCTGCACAAAAGTGCGTGTCTTTGCATCGTTTGGACGAAATGCGAAATAGGAACTGAAGCCGGCAAGGATGGCATCGCCTTTTTCTTCGCCGTAATTGTCGTGGATTTGCACAATGCTCTGCAGGCCTGCCATCAGCTTCACGCCCATACCGCGGCCAAAGTTTACAGCGTCATCGAGATGGGAGATGGTCGGCAGTAGCTTGAGCTCGTCAAAAATTATATAGACATTACCCTTTTTACCTTCTTCCTCGCTTCGTCCCAGCGCCTCTTTCAGCGCTAAGTCCATCAGCAGGGAGTACAGAGGCGAGAGCGTTTCACCAATGGACAAATCATATTCGAGAAACAGCGTTTTGCCACCCTTATCTCGGATGAACTTACGGATAGAAAAGTCGCCAACAGCACCGAAAACCCCAAGGAAGGTGTCCTGCATCATTACTTGTATTTCCGCAAGTACACCGAGTGCTTGTGCGGTTTTTCCGTCCCCGAGATACATTTGGATGGAGCGCAAGTCGGGCCATGACTTTGAAAGCAAGGTATACTGCTCCATGGCCGCACTGCGGAAAAATTCCAGCAGGGCCTTGTTGTTTAGTTTTGTTTCGCGCAGCTTGCTGTCCAGCTTTGCGCTGCGCAGCATCGCCAGCATTTGTGCCGAGAACACGCCACGCGCGGCATTTGCGAAAAATGGTTGTGACGCCGATTTGTTCGCCTCAAACAGCGCCCGCGCAATCTCGCCGATATTGATGGACATCGTTTCGTCCCGCCAACCATCGGCCAGCACATCCTGGTAGATGTTCCACACCTTAGATCGCTGCCTATAAGCTGGGGAGTTTCCCAGTACAATGTCGCCTTTGGATTCATCGAAGAAGATCCGCTCAAAATCGCCCTTGGTATCAAAGATAATCATGACGTCTTCTTCCGTCATTTGTTGCCGGAGCTCGCGTAACAGAAGGTGGATGGTATTTGTTTTGCCAGAGCCAGTGCCGCCAATAAAGAGCATGTTTTTGCTCAACATGGTTTTTGAAATACCAATCCGGGTTTGCTTTTTGCCATGTGTTCCTCCAATAGACACCATGGCATCCGGCACATCCGCAGGGGGAGTGCCCTTGACACGATGTCCATATAGCAAATCTGTCATAGGTTCCATGTTACTCACCAACCCCCTGTCCAGTGTTGCAGACTCCTGTTCCTTCCCCGATATCTTGTCCTGTAGATTCACCCATCCCGCTGTCCAAATCGGTGCTCAACCCCTGCTCAGTGCTATTGTCCATCATGTTATCCATGTACTGTTGTTGCGCTGATGATACATTCGGACAGAGTTTGATTGATTCACCGCTTACAGCGTAAGGGTTTGTTATAACAGCTTCGGATTGCCCACCAAGTGTCTTGCCTTCGCCCTCAAGATGCAGGGCGTTCGCGCCCTGCTCCGTGCCGGATGGAGTCTGCAAGCCTAAGCTTTCGTTGTAAGGTACATCAACGCGCACGGCGCAATTTCCAAGCTGCCCTTGTTCCAATCCAAGCGAAGCTTCGGTCAGGCGCAGCGACGAATGATCTTGCAATTCGTATGGAGAGAGTCCTTGTTCAGCACGTATTTCGTTGAGTTTATCTATTTGCGGTTGCAAGCGAGCAGCCATCCCTTCCGGGTCGTTTCGCGCTTCTTCCATCAAAGAATCCAGTTCGTTTGATGGGACAGCAAATTTTCCTCCTTGCGGCACGGATACGTTCTCATTCAAGAAAGTTGGTTTACCATCTGCATCATGCTCTATGTTTAGATTTTGAGGGTTGTACCCTTCTGGATAGCTACCATCAAAGTCATTCTCAAATGTCCACTTGCCCATATCTTGTTGAGAAACAAGGTAAGACACACCGCTTTCTTTGAAATTATCGCTGATTTCACTAGGCATGCTTTACCCCCTAACATCCAATGCCTTCGTCCTGCGATTGCCCGGCGTCTATGCTCTGGGAATTGTCCTGAAACTCTCCAACCACCTTAACAGGGATATCATGTCCCTGCTCCTGCGCAGCTAAGATGCGGTGACGGCCATCGTCTTGTGCAATGTATGTGTCTCCGTACTGTGCAACGCGTGGCATGTGGCTTTCGTCAAAATATTGCGTGGCTGTTGCTCCAATCTCAGGATCTCTCTGAATAGACGATAACTCTTCACCATTGTCCAGTCGCTCTTGAACTTCAGGGATGTGCGAGGCAAGTTCGCTGTAATCTTCGTGGGTGTTGCCGTGGTGATTCCAGAATTCATCGGACTGAACATCAACACCGAATGTATCCACTCCATGGATATTGTTAGCGTCCACAGTGGTTATCTGCGCATCTTCTCCGTAGCTCTGGTAGGATACCTGCACGGCTTCGCTCTTTGCCTCATAATCTTCATACTGGTCTGTATTAACTGTGCCTCTCGTGTAACGGTTTGCCATGTCGTTGCTCCTTGTATGTTTATAGGTCAAGATAAGAAGAATTGGCGACGGGTTTTCATGTGAATCAGGGCGCGGGGTTAAAGCGCCGATAGGAGCGTGTAAAAAATCTCTGAAATGATGTTGATGATAACAGGGCCAAAGTACCGCGCAAAGTAGACCATGGAATCAAACACCGCTGGAAGGATTTCTCTAAAAAAATACTCGAAGCCTGGTTTCGAGAAGTCCCAAATGATGTCGGAATAAACAGCCAAACCATTTACGAATTCGTTCCAACTCATATGTGTCTTGCCTCCTTGTGTAGTTGTTGTCGTCCAAAACCCCTGATTCACTGAAAACCCGCCGCCTGGAACTAACGAACAGTGACATAGCAGGTTTGGGTAAAACTGCCGTCTTTCGTTCTGATGACAATCTTTCCGCTACCACTGTTGCTGCCTCGGACCGTTACTTTTCCGCTGGAAGTGTCCTTGCTTAAAACCCCAGCTATATTCGCCGGTTCTCCATATGCCTCAAAGTCCTTATTATCCGCATCGGAAGGGTATACGGTTACATAAAAGTAATCTGTATTGCCAGAGTACAGAGTCATTGAGCTTTGACTAATGCTTACGCTTGTTACCGGAACATTCACCGTTATTGTGCATGTGCTTGTTTTTCCACCAGCAGTGGCGGTGATAGTTGCGGTTCCCTTTGCATTTGCGGTAACCCGGCCGCTGTTGCTGTCAACCGAGGCAACAGAGGAGTTACTGCTGGTCCAAATCACGGTTGCGCTCGTTGCGTTTGATGGCGATGCGGTTGCGGAAAGGGTACGACTTGTCCCTCTGCCCATCGTCAACCTATTGCCTTGATCAATTCTCACGCTGTCCACGGCAACTGGAGGGGTAACCGTTACGATGCACTTTGCGCTTTTTCCCTCAGCTGTCGCGGTGATCTCGGCTGTACCTCTAGATTTGGCAGTGACTTTGCCATTGCTGTCAACAGACGCAACAGCTGAATTGCTGCTTGACCAGTTTACGGTTCTAACATCCGAATCGTTAGGTGAAATTGTTGCGCTGAGGTTTTTGGAAGTGCCAACGACAAGACCTAACGTCCCAGATGAAATGCTAACAGAAGATACAGGCACAGGAATGTGAACTGTTACAGCTATAGAAGCAGATTTCCCACCAGCGGTAACCGTGATGGTCGCCGCGCCTCCCTTCTTAGCGACAACAATGCCATCCTGACCAACCGAGGCAATATCTGGTGCGCTGCTCTTCCACTCGAAATTAGCGTTCGTAGCGTTTGCTGGTGTGACTGTCACAGTAAATGCCTGCGAATTCCCCACACTGATGGTTGCACTGCTGCCATCATTGATAGACAATCGCTCGACCGGAACGGGTAGCTTCACAGTAACAGTTATCTCTGCAGTCTGTGTTCCAGCTGTTGCGGTAACAACAGCCGACCCAACTGAAACAGCCTGCGCCTTACCTGTTTCGGTGAGCGAAAGGACAGCTTCGTTGTCCGACTTCCATGTGACCGGTGTATCCGCGACCTCCGCAGGGGTAACTTTAGCCGTGAACTGCTTTTCGTCGCCTTTTACCAGATCAAGCCTGTCCCCACCGTCTATGCTTACTTTGATGTACCAGATACCTACAGTGGTTTTTTCAGTGACTGCAGACCTTGGCACGGTTCTAGGCTCACCTGAACCAGGCGTTGGGATCTTGATAGCAAAGTACCAAACCGCTGTGCCTACTGCTAGCAGAACCAAAACTGCAGTAAAGACGATCAATAACATTGGTGGCTTTTTCTTCTCAGTGACTACAGGGTCTGCAGGCTTAGGGTTGCCGCAATTCCCGCATTTGATCTCAGAGATGCTGCGTTTGTGTCCACACTCGGAACACATCCATTGCTCAGCCATTTGCGTCCACCCCCTGTCCGGGTTGTCCATTTTGGTCTGACTTTGGTTTTACAGTGACATAATACTCAACAACCCTTTCGCCTGTGGTTTTGTCCGTACCGATAAAGAGGGCATTTCCGACTCCAACTGCATTGATCACATATGAACCACTCTGAGTGCTGTACTGTACAATGCTTTTGTCTCTTGTTCCACCGTCCCGTGCCCATTCTAGGTCATAACCAGCAAGCACAGGTGCATCGCGCCCCAGTTCAAGAGGCAGATCTCGTTTGTCTCCAACAGCCATTTCTATTGGTATGGTGACTACCTGTGGCTTGCTGCTTTCGACAGGCGGAACCCCTGTTGTCGTTTCATCTGGTAGCGGAATCGTTGGAAATATGGAATCGCCTGCGCCGATGACCGGTTGGGTTGTCGGATCATCAGGCTTGTCGAGGCCTTTGCCAACCAATACGACAATCAAAGCCAAAGCAATGACAGCCACTACTGCCAAGATAGTGTATGCTGGATTTTCCTTGAATCGTTCCTTCAGTGGAGGCTTGCCCTGGTTGCTTCGCGGCTTGTTTTTCAGGCTATTCAATTGTCGATCATTGAGCAACTTCTCTTTCTGAAGGGCATGAATAAAGGAAATTTCCTCCGCGATATTCGTTTTTACTTTTCCAAGGTCAATGTCGATAATCAGTTCCTTTGCTCGTTGCATCGAAATGGTATGGCTACCACTTTTCCCTTGGAACTGAATCCTAAGACCATCATCGCTGAATACGCTATATTTCTCACATTCAGAATAGAGGCGTAGTAGGGCGTTCTGCTCCCTGTTTGAGGAAATGCCATGTGCAATTTGTATGAGAGGGATTTCCTTTCGGAGAAAATGCCAGTCATTTGCAGCGCGTCCCCAAAGTAAGGGTAGCAAAAGCTGCTGAGGTTGTGAGTCGGTTTGATAGTTAACGCTGTTCAAGGTATCCTGAAAGCCATCGCTCCCATTCGACCAACTCCCTCCTCTAGCTCCATGCCCTCCGTTTTGATCGTATGCTGACATTTTGTAAGACCACCCTTTCCTGCTCCACACAAAGAGCTCACTCAGATATTCATGAACTGACCACTTCTCCGGGATAATGTCAATCTGCTTTCCACTGGCGACATAAATAAAATACTTGCTGAGATTTTCCTGTGCTTCACGGTACTCCCTTGCGCGGCGTTCCTGCTCTTCTTGATGCCTTAGGTATTTTCTGTCATAGTCATTCCATACGACCTCAAGCTGTCGGCTACACAGCGCTGGGTATGACTGCCGAGCTGCGCACAAATCATCTTGCAATGCTTTGTGGTTGGGAAAGAGAGCGGATTCGTCGGCAAATAACAGTGCCTTAAACATAGATTCTGCTTCTGAACTCACTAGGCTATTCACAAGCTTAAGGTGGTCGTCAACAAAATAAATAGTTTCAATGATGGCTGAACAAGCGCTGAAGAAAGCCAAAGGGCTTCTTTTTTCGACCTTGCTCAGCTCTTCGTCAATACGCAGACGCTCTTTGGCTACAAACCTGTCGTGCGCAGCTTGGACTTTGGCTGTCACAAGATTGATTGTTTCGCCGTCGAAGAGTTCTTCCACCTGCTCATACACCGCAGACCATTCGCTCCGCACTTGTTTCCTCTGGCAGCAAAAATCCGCAAACACCAGAAAACACTCATTCCAAGAACCAGTTATGTTTTTCAGGTAGTTGATGAGCGATCTGAATGGGCGGAATGTTTTGATAATTAGACAATAATCGCTGAATGAATTAACCTTCTGCGTAGTGCGGTATACTTGAAACTCTTCATAGTTGGCCTGTTGAGTAACTTGGGCAACAATCGCTTTGAATCGTTGCGAGCTCATATGTTTCTGAAATAGGTTCCGGGCAATCTGGTCAATTTGAGCCTCAGATGAAGGTGCTTTGACATACGAAAAGATGTAGTCATCTTTCTGAATATCCGTTAGTCTTTGCCAGTTGTCAAGCAATGTGAAGGCGGCTCCATAGGTTGCGGGCTTGATATTCGCGAATATGGCAATGTCGCCATTCCCCTCGACATTCCTATATAGCATCCTGAACAGGTTTTGCAAATGAGCGTCTGATCTGTTTGCGTTTCGACAAATATATGTTATCAGTTCTTTTAGGCCGGGAGGAAGGTCTGAGCGAGAGCGAATCTTTTCGATGGCAACACTGTTACGATCAGTATTGGGATACAGTATCGGCTCGTCACGGTAAAACTGCACGCGGCTTTCAGGAATCAAGCAAATGGAAGTAAACTCGGGGATGCTCTCGCGGTTTGGATTTGTCAAATATCCTACATGAGCTCGCACGGAAATAGGCATGGCTAGGTAATATGCTCTCAGCCAAGCAACCGACGTTTCTTCAAAACCAGCATCAGGAAAAGCGATGTAGACCGGGTTTGATAGGCTCGTCCAACGCTTCAGGCATCCAAACAAAACAGCCTCCAATACATCAGGCTCAATTTGAACATCATGAACTGGCGAAAAAGCCGCGTTATCTGCATCAGGCAAAACTCCCCGCACAATCTCTGTTTCGCTCGCGTATGGATAACGTAGAAAGCGTTCAATGTTTTCGTCAAGATAGTCGTCTGGCTGTATAGGAAGAATCACAGCGTGAAGGCACCACGCTTCAGCAGCGGATGTCATGGCGCTTTGACGCCTGGACATGGCACGCAGCACCCCGACCGGCTGTTGCTCAACACGGATAATTCCGCTGCCATGCTTATAGTTCACTTGTTCGTCGCGGAAAGTCTTCACGGCAAAGGCAGCCTGCTGCGCCGAAAACGACCCATAGCCTTCAGGCGGTGCTATTTCCTCAGCTCTTCCGAAGACATTTGCTGTAAGATAGGCCAGCGGTTTCATGTACGAATCCTCCTCTCCCTAAATCCATTGAATATGCTCTTGATAGTTCGGGTTGCATAGATTGCGGCGCGCTCTGCATTCAAATTCTGTCCCGTCAACTCTGCGCGGCTTGACTGTATCTTGAATCTCCTTCATTGTCTTGAAGGTCACTTTTCGCCGTGGCCGTTGTGTTATTTCGATATTAACATCGAACTCCCCAAGCACCGCAAGCGTCCAATACAATGGTAAGCGGGCGTGGAACGGCGTAGGACTTCCTTCCGGGCAGCGGCTCATTTCAGAAAGCGGTTCCGCCATTTTCAACTCATCGAGTGTGCCATATTGACCAAAGATGGCTACTGGTATTTCCTGTTCTTGTGGGATGCGTGTCCCGTCACGATTGCATACAATATGACTAGTAGATATGCTGCGGCCAAAATACATTCCATCGCTCTGTTTACCAAGTTGTGAAACCAAAGCGAATTCAACCCAATTGCCTGTTTCATCATCCTTGCAAAATAGTGCCTCATTGATTATATATGCTAACATGGGTTTATGCCGTGCAGCTCGGGAGTACGCTGAAGTGGAAAAATATGCGGCTTCAGGGAAAACAGCATTGATAACGCCGAGGATTTTTTGTGCGTGCATTTGCGCAGGAGTCCCCAGCCCAATTGAATTAAGGGCAAACGTGACAGAGGCGCATTGATGAGTGAAGGCCTTTTCAGAAATAGTGCCGCACCTACCCTTCGAGACTAGGCCTTCCTCGCTGTCTGTTCCTTGCTGATAGATACTATTGGGCGTTATACCACGCCACCAAATCGAAGGATCATCTGTGTGACCGGAGGCTTCATCGCTCTTCGTAAAAATAATTGCCGCTGGCGACATAAAATCGCCTTTGCCAAGTTCTTTCTTACGCTGCACAATTCGAGCCTGCATAAAAGAGAGGTTTCTGTTTAGTATATCGACGTCCACCAAGTGCGCCATGTCGTACTCATTGCGCTGATTGTAACCGCCTTCTGCAGTGATTGACTGTGTCAGTTGAGATCCATCAATGCAGAACCAAAAGACATCCACTTCTTTATAGAGGTCAAGGTAATTGTCCACCCACTTAGTATCAACATTTCCTGTCCCTTTTGCGTGCATGTACTCGCCTGGCATATCTATGAATGTCAGGATAAGCGGTTCGGCGCCAATAGCTTGTATGGTTGCACAAAAAGCAGTGCCTTCAACATTCAAATCAGTTTTTCGTACCGCCCAACCCGCGTTATAGCGGTCAAGGAGTGGCTTCTGTACCGTTTTACGCCAGCGCTCGTCGTTATCTGGCAGCGCAAAATGGAATGCATCTCTCGACATGCCGTTTGCACTGATAAGAAAATTCTGGATAGTTGCGGCGATACACGTCGATTTGCCAACACGCTCGCTACCGAGAAGACCTATGACTATCTCACGACCTAGCCCAGCCGATTGGAACAATGGCTGATGGCACTCGCCGCATCGTTTGGATAAATTCCGACCACGTTTGCTAACATATTCAAGGATTTGCTCGTTGTTTTTATCTGCTCCAAAACCTGCGCGGTACTCGCCG
>JGI24702J35022_10001299_pt1 | contig 15541 bp, 12 predicted proteins | sample TergutTh196P4_FD_35022 | JGI IMG/M metagenome (IMG submission 35022)
TTTTGTTTTTTTTAGAAAGCATGTACTGCCTCTCTAAGGGGCGCCAAGAAATGCACGGCGAAAGCCGTGTTTCTGCAATAATGTAACATGGCGTGGCGCCCAGAAATTCATCGTTTTGTAATAATGCGCGAATGCTTTAGCTTTCGCGGCGGCGCCCGGAGGGAACCCGCCGCCGAGGCTCGTGAGAGCCGAAGTTCCCCTCCGGTATGTAGGTCGCTGCCAAGTTTTTTTTGTTTGTCCTAAAATATTAATAAAAAATTGGAGGATATGGGTGTATGAGTGCAACGAAAATTATCGCTATTGTACTTCTTGTTGCCGGTGTAGTTGTTCTTGTTTTCGGCGTGTATAATCTGATTTCTTTTAGTACATCAGCAGGCGGCAGAATGGCAAACAGGGTTGCAGGCGCTTTTGGTTCCAGGACCAAGGCTGTTCAAAATTCCCTGATTCTGATTGGAGTGGGAGTGGTTTGCGCAGCGGTTGGTTTTGTTTTATACCGAAAATCATAGATCAGTCTGATATCAATTAATGGCTCCATGGACAATATTCCATAAATACCCTTATTATTCATAAAAGGATAAATTTATGAATATTGCCTTTGGGCACACAAATACAGATTTTGACTGCCTGGGTTCACTAATCCTCGTAAAAAAGATATTTCCCGATTACAGACTTGTAAGAAGCAGCAGAATTCATCCGGCCGCGCAGAATATTTATGACTTTTATAAAGGATATTTCAATTTTCTTAATCCCAGAGACATTTCCGGTGATAAAATTGAAAATATAATTATTGTAGATACATGCATGGCCTGCAGGGTCAGTGAATATTTTTCCCATATAAAAAATTCAACTCCGGCTGTGAGGATTTTTGATCATCATGAGACAGATAATTGTGATATTTTAGGCGCACAAATTGAAAAGGGACGATTGGGTTCCAATACTTCATTCCTGGGAAAGATAGCCATGCAGCAGGAGCTTGTTCTTGAGCCGGAGGAGGCTACAATTGCATTGACAGGGGTGTATGCTGATACGGGACGGCTTATTTACGAAAACGTTTCCCGGGAAGATTACGAAGTTTCGGCCTGGCTTCTTGATATGGGGGCTTCGCTTAAGCTGGTTAAAGCCTTTCTGGAAACAGTTAAAGAAGATGAGCAGATAACCGTGCTTAACCAGATTAGGCCAATACGCTATTTAATACAGGGACATGTGATCCTTATTAGTTATCTTGAACTTGAAGAAAACGTTTCGGGTCTCGCGGAAGTAGTAGAAAAGATCATGGATGTGCAGAATCCGGATGCTTACTTTGCAATTTTTCCGATACTGAGTGAAAAGGTAATAATACTTATTGCCAGGAGTCAAAAAAAGCAGATTGACCTGCACGCAATGCTTTCCGTCTATGGAGGCGGTGGTCATCAGCTTGCCGCTTCTGCCAGGATTTCCGGCAGGAAAGGGGCAGAGTTTCTCCCGGAATTCCGATCCTATCTGGAACATTCCCTGGAGCCGGCTACCAGGGCAAAAGATATCATGACCAAAAATGTCTTTACAATTTATGAAACGACAAGCCTCATGGACGCGTCCCTGTTTCTGGAACGGGTTGATCTTACCGCAGTTCCTGTGGTGAACATTAAAGGTGATGTTTCAGGGTTTATTAGCCTCAGGGACATAATGAAAGGACGCCGGCATGGAAAAATGCAGGCGCCGGTAAAGGCATATATGTCCACACCGGTCATTTCAACCGGGAGTATGGTGACCATGAGGGAGATAGAACGAATTTTTTATCGATATAAAATAGGTTATCTGCCAATACTGGAAGACGGGAAGCTTCTGGGCATAGTCACCAGGTGGGATTATCTGCAGTACCAGAAACGCAGCGCTCAGGATACTACTGTACCTCCGAATTATGGAGATCATTATTAGAGACGTTGTCGCTTTACATGGTGCCCTTATTTTATCCGCTTATACTCCTTAATTTCCTTCCTTATGCGTTCCACCAATTCGGTCCTATGTACCCTGACCTGCTCCATGGAATCCCTGTAACGCAGGGTTACGGTTCCATCGTCTTTGGACTGGTAATCTACGGTTACACAGAAGGGCGTTCCTGTTTCGTCCTGCCTGCGGTAACGGCGGCCTATGGCTCCGGCCTGATCGTAATCGGTTGCAAAGTTTTCTTTTAATTCCTTGCGTATGTCCTGGGCAAGCTCCGCGAGGCCGTCCTTTTTCATCAGGGGAAAGACCGCTACGGTGACAGGCGCTATGGCCGGGTGGAAACGCAGTACCGTACGCCAATCATCGGCGGTACCGGGGTTTCCGGTAGAAATGTTTTCTTCGGAACTGCCCGGCTGTTTTTCTGGGGCGACCTGTTCCTCGTCATAGGCGTCACAGAGGATCATCAGCACATTCCGGGTGAGGCCGGCTGAAGTTTCGATGATATAGGGAATGTAACGCTCGCCTGAATTATCCTGATCTATGTACTGGAGGTCTTTACCCGAGTATTGGGTGTGGCGGCTGAGATCGTAATCGGAACGGTTATGAACGCCTTCAAGTTCCCGCCAGCCCATGGGGAACAGGTACTCAATGTCGTAAGCATCTTTCGCATAATGGGCAAGTTCATCCGGTCCGTGCTGGTGCCAGCGGAGGTGATCCATCCTTACACCCAGCTTTTCGTAATAAGCCCATCGCCTTTTTTTCCACTCGTTGAACCATTCCACGTCCGTACCGGGTTTTACAAAGAACTGCATCTCCATTTGTTCGAATTCACAGGTGCGGAAAATGAAGTTCTTTGTAACGATCTCGTTGCGGAAGGCTTTGCCGATCTGGGCTATGCCAAAGGGGATCTTCATCCGGTTGGACTGGATGATGTTTTTATAGTTGACGTAAATCCCCTGGGCTGTTTCAGGCCTTAGGTATATGATGCTGGCAGTATCCTCAGCCGGACCGATGTGGGTTTTGAACATTAGGTTGAACTTCCTGGTGTCGGTAAGTTCTCCGCTGCATTCGGGACACTTTTTTGCGGCCAGATTCTCCGCCGGTATCTGATCCGCCCGGAAACGGGTCTTGCATTTTTTGCAGTCTACGAGCGGATCGGTAAAATTTTCAACATGGCCTGATGCTTCCCAGGTGCGCGGATGCATGAGTATGGCTGCGTCCAGACCGACAATTTCATCGTGGAGCTGTGTCATTTCCTTCCACCAGGTTTGGGCGATACGGTTTTTTAACTCAATTCCCAAAGGACCATAATCCCAGGCGCCATTCTGGCCGCCGTATATTTCCGATGATTGAAAAACAAAACCCCGCCGCTTTGCCAGCGATGTGATTTTTTCCATTGTTGCCTTTCCCAAGTCCAGCTTTGCTGGACAGTACTCATTTTTCGAATCGGACATTTGCTGCTCCTGTGTAAAAAGATTAAGCCTTTGCTACAGATAAAGAATATCGAAGAAACGGAGGTTTGAAAATACCATGAAGCGCTTGTATAATACCTGCATATAAAAAGGAAAACTCAATGGGAATTATGCAATTAAGATGAAAAACAGGGGTTTTGTAGTTCATTGCTGTGTTGATTCCCGCAAAGACAGACTCTACCTTATAGGACGCCTTGAGGATGGTCGTTCTTTTGCAGCTGTTGAGAAAAATTGGCAGCCTTCTTTTCATATTTATGAAAATGACAGAAGAAGAGCGGAAAATGTTCTCTCTGCCCTGAAATTTGAAACATGTCCGCCGGAGCTTGAAACCTTTAATGGCAGTGAAAAGCTGCTTCTTCTTAGATTTTCAGGGTATAACGTTTACAACACCGCGGCAAAAATCATGGAGCAGGCAGGCATAACAAGTCCTGATGCGGATTTGAAACTGCAGGGTGCGTATTTTATCCGGCGTCAAATTCATGGGCCTGTGGAACTTGAAGGGGACAGCCGGCCGGGCCGTCTTGTGGATCTGGTTTATCCCGACCCGGTGGTTTATTCCATTGATGAATGCAGACCCGCTCTAAGGATAGCTTCCGTAGACATTGAAACGGATGTGGAAGACGGAACCATCCTGGCTGTTGGAATCAGCATTAACCCGGGAGGGAATGGTTTTGTGCATGTGCTTGGAGAGAGTACTTCTGCAAATAGCGGGATCATTTTTCATCCCACCGAAGTTTCCATGCTGGAAGCTTTTCTTGATGATATAAGGAAGGCGGATCCGGATGTAATCACAGGATGGAATTTTCTGGATTTTGATTTTCCCCGTCTTGCCGAACGCTGTACTTATCATCGTATTCCTTTCATTCTGGGACGTTCATCGGAGGAGTCAAAATTTTTCCCTTCATCCGGGGACGGAGCTTCAGGCCGCAGGCGTTCAGCCGCAGCATTTGTCCAGGGACGGCAGGTATTGGACGCCCTCAGGATTTTCCGGTCCGGGCCGGGAGGATGGGCCGGCGGCCGCTGGGACAATTCATCGTTTACCCTGGAAGCAGTTGCCAGATCCGTTCTGGGAGAAGGTAAACTGGTTTCCGGTTCTGCGGATGTAAAGATCGCCGAATTAAGGGAGCTGTACCGGAAAGACCCTGTCAGGTTTGGCGAATATTGCCTCAAGGATGCGGAGTTGGTTCTGGATATTCTTGAAAAAACCGGACTCTTCCGGCTGACAGTGGAAAGGGCAACCCTTACCGGCATATCGCTGGATAAAGCGTGGACCAGTGTTGCCAGTTTTGAGCGTATTTACGGAATGGAGCTGCGCCGCCGTTCTATTGCTCCGCCTTCCATTGATCTCCGGCGCTCCGTTTCCGGCGCCGCAGGCGGTACAGTACTTGAACCCTTGACTGGACTATTCCGCAATGTAGCTGTTTTTGATTTTCGCAGTCTCTATCCTACAATTATGCTGACCTTCAATATTGATCCCCTCTCCCATGCAAGAGCCGGTTCTGGAAATGAAAAAACAATCATTGCACCTAACAGCGCCGTGTTTTCCCGGGAACCGGGAATTCTGCCAGGACTGATTTCCGGTTATTTTTCGGCCCGGCGCCGGGCTCTGGAAGCCGGAGATGAAGAAGCAAGTTTTGTGTATAAAATTCTTATGAACAGTTTTTATGGTGTCCTTGGAACTCCCTCGTGCCGTTATGGCCGTACAGAACTCGCCGGCGCCATAACCTCTTTCGCAAGGAAATGGCTGTACTTTACCCGGGACTGGTTTATACAGAAGGGGTATAGGGTACTTTACGGCGACACCGATTCTCTTTTTGTTGATACCGGGTTCGGTGATGAAATTTCCTACGAAGATTTTTTGGAATGGGGAAAGCGCTGTACAAGGGAATTGAATGTATCCCTGCATGAAAGGGTTAAGGAAGAGTATTCTCTTGAATCTTGTATGGAACTGCGTTTTGAAAAACCATACCGGCGTTTTCTTATTCCGCCCTTAAGGAATAGTGGCGGAATCGATCGGGGCAGAGCCAAAGGGTACGGGGGTTACCTGCTTGATCCAAAGGGCGGGGTTTCAGTGGAAGTCAAGGGAATGGAAGCGGTCAGAAGCGACTATACGCCATTGGCAAGGCGAATTCAGGTAGAAATTCTGAAATTGGTATTTTCCGGATGCGAAGAAGGAGATTTCAGGGTATATATAAATGGAATTCTGCGGGAATTGAGACTTGGATTACTCGACAATGAACTGGTTTACAGGAAACGTCTTTCCCGCGCTCCTGAAACCTATACATCCTCTACACCGCCGCAGGTAAAAGCCGCCCGTGCCCTGGGCTGGAAGAATAAAAGAGGTACGGTGGAATACGTCTGGACAGTAAACGGGCCTGAACCATGGTCAGATGAAAACAAACAACCACTTCACTGCAATGCCCTTGATTATGATCACTACGCGGAATCTCAGGTACTCCCGGTTGCACGCTCAATCGCCGCCGCAGCAGGATGGAATGCAGAAATGTTTCCATCTCCCGGCAGGGATTATTTTAAAGACGGGCAGATGGAACTGGATTTATAAAGATTTTGGATTAATACCTTATTAGAACAAGATCTCCCGGCGCTTTAGACCTAACTTGTCCCACAGAATTATTAGAAAAGATCTCACACGGAGGAATGATAAAACCTATTTCAGTTCCAGAGCGAAGATTTTGCTGTTTCTGCTGTAATCGTAGGTGCGGCGTTTTGGCTCGGGAAGGGTTTCTACCTGTGCTTCACTAAAGCCCAAAGATTCAAACCAGTCATGGGTGCGGATGGTGAGTGCAAATACTCTTTTTATACCCTGTTTTTTTGCCCTGTCCAGTAAGTAGCGTACCAACCGGCGGCCCAGGCCCATGTCGGCATATGCGGGGTCAGTGGCGATTGAGGCAATTTCACCCTGTTCTTCGCCCCAGTTATGAAGGGCGCCGCAGGCGTGGATTTGATTATCAATAACGAAAACAGCATAGTCGTCTTTCCTGTTTTGGATATCTTCGGCTTTTCTTCTTAGGAGTATGCCTTGCTGCATAAGCGGTTCCATAAGGCGCAGGATATCCGGTATATCACTGTTTTTTATGCTGCGTATGGATTCATATTCATCGGCATAGACCATGGTTCCCGCGCCCAGATTGGAAAAGAGTTCCTTTAATATAGCGCCTTCTTCGCTGCCGTCAATTATGTGTACACGTTCTACACCGGCGATGGATGCCTTCACAGCAAGAGTGAGTTCGGCCATTGCCTTGTTGTCATTATTTTTATGATCTCCGGAATTTGATTCCAAAATACCGGCAGCTTCCTGCGGCGTTAGGCGTATGATCCTGCCGTTTTCTCCGGTTTCAATGCCTTCGGGAATGCTGTAGAGATCTTTCTTGATGCCTCCGGAGAGTGAAACGATGAAGAGTTTTACAGCCCTTAGGTTCGCAGCTGCCTGGAGGGCAATCTCATCACTGGGTACATTGTAGGGTTTTCCGGATGGACTCCAGCCAATGCAGGGGAGTATGGGAACCATTCCGAGTTCCAAAACCCGTCTTAAGGAATCCAGATAGAATTTGTCCACTGTTCCGGTATGTTCCATATCTATGCCGTTTATGATTCCAAGGCCTCTTGCCCTGACAAAGTTTCCGATTATCGCATCTACCCTGCTCCCGGAAAAACCTGTCATAAACCGGGTCGCGCTGTGAAATGCGGCCATCTCTACAAAAGGCATTGCTTTTCCGGCGGTGATGCGGAGAGTACCATTGTTGTGTGAGACAATTTTGTTTTCTTCAAGGATCGCGTCGATCCACTCTTTTGCTCCCGGAACAATGACTACCCTAAATCCCGTTTGAGAGAGCAGGGCTAGATCTTTTACCAGAGAAGGAAAGAGGGGATGTTCTGTAACCGGGAAATCAATCTTAAAAACCATGGTGGATCCGTCAAAGCGGCTTTGATAATGGAAAGCCTCGCGGATAAGTTCCACCTGGGACCAGGGTTTGTCCATTTTATACGATTAGGTTGAACAATGCGCCGGATGGAGTACCGGGTGATGGTATATATGGCATAATGGTGCTGGCTGCCTTGGCCTGCCGGATCTGGTTATTATAGCCTTCGATTAGTTTATCCAGACTACCGCCTGAAATCTCCTCAGCCATAACAGAGACTGGGCTTCCGCCTTTTACCTTGTTCATCTGCTCAATTAATACATCAAGGAGATTGAGTTTACTGATCGAGACGCCCTGAGTCCCATTTTGGACAGGGATGCCGGAAACATGCTCGAAATGTGAGTATATGAGTGATGCAGAATCTACGGGGAGGGACATTTTTGTCCCCTGCGGCATGGAATAACTTAAATTGGGTATTGATATGTTCGGTACACCTCGGATCATAATACTTTCTCCTGCTATTTCGTATATCGGAAATTGCAAAAAAAAAATTAGGCTCAGCTAAATGGTAATAATGGGTTTAGTGTGATGACAGTCATACTTTTTTCCATTAACCTCATAAAATGACAATGGCGCCGCTTTTTGACGACAGGCAGTTTTTCCGCAGTCTTTTTGCCATTTCCATACCAATAATGCTGCAAAACCTGGTGAATTCTCTGATAAATATTCTGGATACTATTATGATTGGGAGGCTTGGGACAGTTGAAATAGCCGCAGTGGGCCTTGGGAACCAGATTTTTTTCCTTTACAATATTTTCCTTTTTGGTATATGTTCCGGAGGAGCCATTTTTACAGCCCAATTCTGGGGAAAGGGAGATACATCCGGCATAAGGAAGAATCTGGGTTTCTGTATTACCCTTAATTTGATAATCGCAGTTTTTTTTACCCTTGCGGCAGCGCTGATTCCGGATAAACTTATTGGCATTTATTCCCGGGACGAGGCTGTCATAAGAGCCGGTGCGGCTTATCTTGGGATACTTTCTTTTTCATTTATTCCGTTTGCCTTTAGCATTGCCTTTACCCTGTCACTGCGTTCAGTTGAGAAAGTAAAGCTTTCAATTGTTGTTACGGTTATAGCACTTTTCCTGAACCTGGTTCTGAATTACTTCTTTATTTTCGGAATAGGTCCTTTTCCTGCCATGGGAGTAAAAGGAGCGGCGCTGGCTACGGTAATATCCAGGGTGGTGGAGGTCTTTTTGCTGGTTATTGCCAGTTATGTTTTAAAGTATGTCCCCGCAGGTAGCCTTAGGGAGCTTTGCGGTTTTAATGTCTATTATGCCCGGTTGTTTTTCAAGGTTACCCTGCCTGTGATTGCGAATGAAATTTTTTGGTCCACGGGGTTTACTGTCCAGAATATAATATTTGCTCGGACCAATACTGACGCAATTGCTGCCTTTAATATTACCGGCACAGTTCAAATGTTAACATGGGTCCTCTTTCTGGGACTGGGAAACGGAGTAGCGGTTCTTATAGGTAAAAAGATCGGTGAGCAGAAAGAAAATATCGCCAGGGATTTTGCTTCCAGGATTATTCGTTTTGCTCCCCTTCTCGCACTGGGTGCCGCTTTGGTTCTTTATCCTGCTTCCCGGTTTTTACCTTTTATTTTCAATGTAAATCCCGAAACTCTCAAGGTTGTCTCACAGATGTTTCTGATTTTGTGCTGTTCCTACCCCTTTAGAGCTTTTAATTTGGTCATGGTTATAGGGGTCTGCCGTGCAGGAGGCGATACTGTCTTTTGTATGGTCTATGATATTGCCGTGATGTGGCTTGTTTCTCTGCCCCTTGCGGCTTTTACAGGTTTTGTTCTAGAGGCGCCTGTTTGGGTTATTTACATGTGCTTGATTATGGAAGAGCCTCTTAAGGTAATAATGGGACTATGGCGTTTTAAAAGCGGCAAATGGCTTCACAATGTGACCGCCGGATTATAGCCCGGCGGTCTATGACTTAGGCAATGTAGCTTTCCAGTTTTTTGAAATGGGTAGAATGCTGGAGCTGTATCAGGGCCCTTTTTTCTATCTGACGAACCCGTTCCCTGCTCATATCATAGCGGTTGCCTATCTCTTTTAATGTCAGATTACCTGTATCTCCAAGGCCATAACGGTCGCGAAGGACTTCCGCCGCTCTTTCTCCAAGGCTGTTTACTGCCTTTTGCACATCGTCCCTTAAAACACTGTCTATGGCATTTTCCATCGGAGACTTATTGTTCTCCTGATCTTCAATTAAGTCCTTTATGGTGGTTGTGCTGTCTGTATTTGAAAACGGATCGTCCAGGGATACAACATCATGGCTGATGTTGATGAGTTCCTCTGCCTTTTCAGGATCCATATTCAGGAACAGGGCGATTTCATGCAGTTCAGGATCTGTTTTCCCGCCCAATTCATTTTGAAATACCTCTCGTATTTTCTCAATTTTTACCAAGTCCTTGTTCTTGTTGCTGGGCAGCCGGATCATCCGCCCCTTCTCATGAATGGCTTTAATAATTGCCTGGCGTATCCACCATACTGCATAAGTTATAAAGCGGTAGCCTTTGGTTACATCAAAGTGTTTTGCAGCTTTTAGAAGTCCCAGATTGCCTTCGCCAATCAGGTCTTCAAGAAGTAAGCCCTTGCCCTGATATTTTTTGGCTATCATTATTACAAAACGGAGGTTTGAATTAACCAGTTTTTCTCTGGCTGCCTTATTCCCCTTGGCAGCCAAAATGGCTGTTTTTTCTTCTTCCTCTTTACTTAAAAGCGGTATGCGGTTAATTTCCTGAAAGTAAAGGAACAGGGTATTATCATCGGAATGTTGTTTTCCTTTCTGACTAAGTGCCTTTATTTTTTTATTTTTTTCCATTTTTTTCTCCTTTTTTTTGTCTTCACCTATTTAGTAGCAAGATATATGCCATATTTTGGATAATTCAAATAAATATTATAAAAATAGTAATATATTGTATTTCTATATATAATAAGGAATTAGCTCCCCTAAGCCAGGGTTTGTTCTTTAACCAAAGAATTTTAATACAGTCCCATTAATCAGAAAAATATTTCATTTGTCCTATTCTGACCCTATTCCCCAAAAATCATGAAATAGTGGGTCAAAATTTCCATATATTTAGAGGATTTTCCAAAACTTCAGTTTTTGGGAAATTTACCTTAGATTTAGTCAATGCAGTATACCAAAAGAAGCTTTTTGGGCATGTTTATTCTTGACCTAATGCCCATTGATTTTGTATATTCTAATCATCCAATTACTATCTATATTAGACAACGGAGGTAAATATGAAAGTAAAACCTTTAGCAGACCGGGTTATAGTTAAGCTTGAGAAGAGTGAAACCAAATCCGCAGGCGGAATCATCATTCCGGATACTGCTCAGGAAAAAACCCAGATCGGAACCGTAATTGAAGTTGGGGATGACAAGGACGTCATTAAGGTGAAAACCGGGCAAAAGGTTATGTATGATAAATACGCCGGCACCCAGGTCAAGATCGGCGGTGAAGATCACCTTATTCTGAAAATGGCCGATATACTGGCGGTTATCGAATAACCCGGATCAATGATGTCCGATGGTGATCCAAAGGGCAGGAAACAGCGGTCCGTTGGCCGCTGTTTTTTAAATTTGGATATCCGGACGAGGCAGTTCTCTTTTAGATATCCAGACGGCGCAGTTCCCTGCGGATATTGAGGTTATCCGGATCCAGTTCCAGGGCAAATTCCATTGCCCTTCTGCTTTCAGTTGTACGGCCCAGTGCTTCCAGACAGCGGCTTAGCCGCATTTGTACCCGCCCTGCCTCAGTTCTTTTTGCAGCGGTCATTTTGTCAGGCCTTTGATTTAAAATCATGGCAGAAGCGGCTTCGTAATACTCCAGTGCAGAGGATATTGCCCGGCGGCTTTCCTGAATGCGGCCCAGATTGGCAGGAATCCGCCAATCTGCCGTACCGGCGGCTTCCTGAATACGATACGCCTCCCTTAGGACTTTTTCCCCTTCATCTGTTTTTCCTTCCAGGATCAACTCAAGGCCGCGATGCAGTTCGAGCCAGGATCCGGCCATTCCCCTGCGGCTTGCTTCCTTAAGCAGCCGGCTGCTTTCGATATAAAGTTTCTGGAAATCAAAATACCACGCTGCCCATTCGTGGAGAGCTTCCTCTTCGCTGTTGCGGCCCAGGAGCAGCCAGACTTCGGCAGAAGCCCGGTTTGGAGGATAGATGTCCAGCCTGCGGCGAAGAAGTTCCAGGTCCAAAAGCGGATGAAGAGGAGGGTTCCCTTCTTCCAGAACGGCGATGCTCTGGGGGCTGTCCAGGAGCCGTGTATAGCGAATGATGCTGTAAATACCTAAAATGTCTGCCTGCTCCCCTTGGGGCTGAATTCTGCGGGATCGGAGATTTTCCGACTGCAGGGAAAATAGTTTCTCCAGCCATGACGTTTCTTCTGTTACCGTCTCTGAGGATGAAGAGAGGTTATATAAACTTTGGGTTTTTATCCGGAGCGGAACACCGGAGATGCTGTCTTCATCCGAAGACAGGGCAAGCCAAATATTCCTGGCGCCGGGAATTTCTCCGGCATAAACCAGAGCATCCGCTGCCCTTGCCAGATCCATTCCTCCGGCAGAAACTCCTTCTGCTTCTGTCATGCGGCTGCCGGCTAGCGGCAGTAAAGGTTCATCGCCGGCAAGACGTATATAAAGCTCAGCAGCTTTTAGGGGATTCCGGTGGTCGTAGAAGAATTCAGCGGCCATACGCAAGATACCGGCATTACCCGGTTCTCCGGCAGTTTCGGCTAACAGCATATTCAATAGCCCGGTGGCGCCGGGAATATCACCCTTATGCGTCCGGAGCAGAAATTCGTCTATGAGCAGGTTTTTCCTGGTTTGCAAAGGAAAAGCAGAAAAATCCAGGGAAAGGAGGTTTAATATTCCGGGAATTTCCGCAGCTTTGTCAGGATTGTCCAGATCCCCGGTAAGAATATGTATGCCCAATTCAAGATAATCGAAGCGGCTTTGGGAAACCCTGGAAGCATAACTTTTTAGCTTTGCCTTTTCATCTTCCATCAGAATGGCACTGTCAAAAACCAGGGAGTCTGAGGCAATAGCCGCCAGCGGGGCCGAGAATTCAAAGGTTTCTGCTGCTTCACGGGCAGCTTTCCTGTACCCCGCTATATAACGCCGGTCACCGGAAGCCAGGATTCTCCATCGTTTCAATACCGAGAGCTGTTCTTCCACACTCCGGGCTTCTTTTTGCAGACGGGTAAGCCGTCTTTCTATCAATGCGGGGTCTTCGTTTTCCGGTATCCAAGCGGGAGCATAAAAACGATCGTAGTCATTAAGTTCCCGGACAAAGGTATTCGTCCGGGTTTTTCCCTTTCCAACTGTGTCCCTTCCCCAAATTAACATGAAGAGTACGAGACCCCAGGAGATAACAAGAGAGAGAACGAGCCCAATAATCAAAACTGTTTTTAGGGGAGCCCGCGTTGTTTTCATTTTTTCCGGGAAATTTTTTCTGGTCATGTCATTTACCTTCTCCGGCAAGGGTTTTCCTGATGCTGTCAAGAACACCGTTAACAAACCGGTAGGAATCATCGGAACCGAATTCCCTGGATATGTCTACAGCTTCATCAATTACAATGGAAGGATGCATATCGGTTTGAAACATCAGGGTATAGACACTCATTCTCAGTATGGCGAGATCCACCCTGTTAAGCCTATCCAGATCCCAATTTTGCAGGTGCTTCTTAATTGAACTGTCTACTGAAGCAATATTTTCTATTGTACCGTTAATAAGGAAGCGGGAGAAAGCCGTCATTTCCTCATCCAGCTGCGGGCCGTCTTCCTGCCGGGCCCAGGAAAAATCCAGCAGTCCTTCAGGGATAGCTGTACTCTTTGTTTGACCATAATGCGCATCCCAGGAAAAGAGGGCCTGGAATGCAAGAATCCGTGCCTTCCTCCTAGATGCCATTTACCAGTTCAGGTTTGCTTCCATTATCTGATAGGAATTGCCGGAGCGAAGCTCTGTTACCAGCTCCTGAGTAGCTTTAAGTTGAGCTTCCTGCTGTCTCTGCTGGTAAAGGTTCTGAGCGATATATTGCCTTACTGTCATCCGGCTTCCGGGCTGAACAATATCATCCAGTTCCAGAGACTTTTGGGCGTAAGTTTCGGTTATTTTTATAATCTGGTATCCCTGGACTCCTTCAATTACTTTTGATACTTCGCCCTGTTTTAGGGTAAAGGCCGTGTTGATAAAATCCATGCCCGCAACCTGCTGGGCCTGCAAGTTCCTTGGGAGGTATCCGCCGTCACCTGCCATATAACCGGAGTTTGGAGTCTGCGCTTTCATTACGGTTTCGTCGAATCTGGATGGATTTGATCCTATTTCCCGGTTCAGCCTTTCTGCCAGATCCTTCGCCTTTGATTTTGAAGAGTTATCAGAGCCGTAGGGTACCTGGATCATGGAGAAGCGAACTGTATCCGGACGGACAAACTGTGCTTTTGAGAGGTTATAGTAGTTGATCACTTCTGCATCGGGAGGCTGCTGTATATTATTGAACAGATCCTGCTTTTTTGACATCAGGTATTTCTGTACAATTAACTGCTTTCTTAGCTGATCCCTAAACGCCGGAAAATCCTGGCCTGTCTCATTTTTAATGGCGACGGCAAACTCGTCCTCCGTAGGCTGGCGCCCGATAGCCTGGGCCATTTGGGTTCTCAGCTGCGTTAATTGCTGGTTTAGCTCATTGTCTGTAATGGTAATTCTGTCACGTTCAGCCGCCTGTATGGCCAGCCTTTCGTTGATCATCGCATCAAGGACCTGCTTCCGCTGATCTGTGCTTAAGCCCTGGGCCGCCCTTGAAATTTCCACTGCTGTGGGAAGCCGTCCCAGCCGGGGCGCCAGATCCTGCCAGGCCAGTTTTTCTATTTCAGTTTTTAGCTGCTTTACCGTAATAGGTTCACTTTTTGTTAGCCTTACAATGGCTACAGACTGTAAATCCGACTGGGCGAAAGCTGCTGTTCCGGCATAAATGGCCAAAAGAACAAAAATTGCGAATCGTTTCATGTTAATCCCTCTTGAGGACGGAAATCCGCCTCTTTACCGGTTTTCCCGTGGTCATCTTCACTGAAACACAGGTTTACAGTTAAAAAATGGCCTATATATATAAAAAATAAGTTCAGGACTGGTTACTGACCATAGATCCCGTATATTACTATTTTAAATATACAATATTTTGTAATATTGCGCATCTATTCAAGTACGGCCCTGATTCTGCGGACCCCGGCGGAAGAGGATTGTTCCTTCTGAATTACAAATTTTCCCAGGACCCCGGTGCGTTCAACATGGGGACCTCCGCAAACCTCTTTGGAAAATTCTTCTCCATCTTGTCCAATAGAATAAACCTTTACCTGCTCTTCATATTTTTCCCCGAAAAGGGCGGCGGCGCCGGCTGCTTTTGCGGCTTCGAGATCCATGATCTCCATTTTAACAGGGAGGTTCTTCTGAATTTGAAGATTTACCATATCCTGGACTTTCCGGATCTCCTCCTTTGTCATGGCAGCATTGTGGGAGAAGTCAAAACGCATCCGTTCCGCAGTTATATTGGAGCCTTTTTGGGCCACATGTTCTCCCAAAATTATTTTAAGGGATTTGTGAAGCAGATGTGTGGCTGTATGATATCTTGTGACAACTTCACTGTTATCCTGAAGACCCCCCTTAAAAACCTGCTCTCCGCCGGCGCGTGACAATTCCTGATGCTTCCTGAAAGCTTCGTCAAATTCCTCCCGGTTAATTTTCATGCCGTTCTCCGTGGCAAGTTCTTCGGTAAGTTCAATGGGAAAACCGTAAGTGTCATAGAGCTTAAAGGCCAGGCGGCCGCTCATTATTTTTTTTGGATCTTTTAATAGATTGGGCAGGAGCTTTTCAAATTCGTGTTCTCCCTTCTGAAGGGTTTCAAGGAACTTTTTCTCTTCGTTGTTGAGTTCCTCCATAATAAAGGACTTTTTTTCCAATAATTCCGGATAGGGGCCATTTAAAAGTTCGATTACTACCGCGGCGATTGGAGAGAGCGGAAGTGTTATTTCCCCGTTAGTGAGCTTTCGGCCATGACGCACCGCCCGGCGAATCAGCCGCCTTAGTACGTATCCGGCTCCTACATTGGAAGGGGTAACCGATTTGGGATCTCCCAGTATTAAGGTGGAGGCCCTGGTATGGTCGCAGACTATCCTGACGGATCTATCTTT
>JGI24702J35022_10001300_pt1 | contig 15538 bp, 15 predicted proteins | sample TergutTh196P4_FD_35022 | JGI IMG/M metagenome (IMG submission 35022)
ATCAAATGGGACAAATAACAAAAGATATGACATTTGGCGAATTACTTAAAAAATATCCTGATGCCGCTCCGATACTTGGCAATTACGGGCTTCATTGCGTAGGATGCCATTTAAATGTTCATGAAACTATTGAGCAGGGAATGAAAGTTCATGGATTGGATGCTGCTGCTATTGAAAAGCTTGTTCTTGAGTTGAATACAATAGGAGCTGCATAAATATAATATTGATCTGCCATAGGGCTGATGGTTTGGGAGTTTAAGCTGTCAGCACTATGACAGATTTATGTTTAACCTTTATCAGAGGTGAAGTATAATAAGAATTGTTATCTTCCAAATCTATATCTTTTCCTGCTATTAATTCCGTGTTGATTGAAATTTTCCATTTTCTGCCTGACGGTGATTTTGGGATTTGAAAATCTAAGTCATCAAATGTAGCATTAAATATCATAAAAAAGTCGGAATCTCCCTCTTGGGATGATGTCTTTGCAAATTCACCATTAATTAAGGCTGCTATAAAGGGCTCACCATTTTCCCATTCGGGATTTAAAATTTCAGTTCCATGCCAGGATATATCTTCTATTCCATTAGACAATTCATCACCAGTAAAGAATTTTTTTGATCTTAGTATATGGTGCTTTTTTCTGAATCTGATCATATTTTTTGTGAATTCAAAAATTTCATTGTGTGTATCTAATAAGTTCCAATTTACCCATGATATTTCATTATCCTGGCAATAGGAGTTATTGTTTCCCTTTTGTGTTCTTCTGAATTCATCTCCTGACAGTAACATAGGCACGCCAAGTGAGAGAAAGAGTGTAGCAATATAGTTTTTTATCATTTTAATTCTTAATCTTTCGATTGCCGGAGTTGAATTAAGACCTTCTATTCCGCAGTTAAAACTATAGTTGTTATTCTCTCCATCGCGGTTATCTTCGCCATTCTCAATATTATGTTTATTATTAAAGCAGACAAGATCATTAAGGGTGAATCCGTCATGGCAGGTGATAAAGTTTATGCTCCTGCCCGGGTTTGTTGTAGAGTAGAGATCCGAACTGCCTGTAATACGTGTTGCAAAGTCGCCTTTAACTTCATCATCTCCCCGCCAAAATCTTCGTATATCATCTCTATATCTTCCGTTCCATTCGGCCCATCTGCCGGGGAATTTCCCGACCTGGTATGCGCCTCCTGCATCCCATGCCTCTGCAATAATTTTGGCATTTCGCAAGATCGGGTCTTCTGCAATCCATTCTATTAATGGGGGATTACTCAGCATTTCTCCGTTTTGGTCTCTTCCTAATATTGAGGCCAAATCAAATCTGAATCCGTCAACATTCATTTCAATAAACCAATATCGCAGCGAATCCACTATCATCTGTCTTACATAGGGGTGATTACAGTTGACCGTGTTGCCGCAGCCTGAATAATTTTTATACATTGATTTATCCGAATCTAACATATAGTATATTGAATTATCTATGCCGCGAAATGATAGGGTAGGGCCTCTATGATCTCCTTCATGCGTGTGGTTAAATACAACGTCAAGAATTACTTCTATGCCGTTTTTGTTGAATTCTTCTACCATATTTCTAAATTCGACAACTTGCTCGCCTGTCATGCCGCTTGAAGAATAGTTGGATTTGGGCGCGAAAAAGGCTATTGTGCTGTATCCCCAAAAATTTTTTAATCTTTCTCCTGTAATGGGATTAATATTAGTATTTTCAAATTCGTCGAATTCATGTATTGGTAAAAGCTCTACGGCATTAACTCCAAGTTCTTTCAAATATTGTATCTTCTCTGCGAGTCCCATAAATGTTCCCGGGGCAGATACGGCTGATGAATTATGCGCAGTAAATCCCCTTACATGGAGTTCATATATTATAAGATCATTTTCAGGTATTTTTAAGCGGATTTTATCTATTTTTTCACTGCTTACCGTAACAATACTTCTGGGTGAATAAGGAATACTATTTATATCCGAAAATGAGTTGGCCTCATCGGCAGATCCCCAAATTACTCCGCATGCCTTTGAAAGATCCCATATAAAATTACCGGTTAATGCCCGTGTGTACGGGTCAATGAGAAGTTTGTGTTTATTAAATCTATGTCCTTTATCGGGATCATATTTCCCATCTATCCTGTAAGCATAGACAGTTCCTTCTCCTAAGCCCTCAATCCATATATGCCATATATCACCTGTTTTGTTATATTCGGGATCGAGTTTGAAGATTGTATATTCCGCATCGCTCTCTGCAGAATGAAAGATGAGCAGTTCTACAGAGGCTGCATTTCTGCTGAATATTACAAATTGTATTCCGCCATTGATTATAATCGCTCCGAATGGCTGAGGCAAGCCTGCTGCTGTTTTTAGCTCTTCATATTTTTTATTCATCTATTATAGTCGCTTTAACGGTTATTGTGATCATCTCATGATCCGGGTCATTTGTGTACACATAAATTGTCCTTACCATCTCACCGCTTTTTGCGCTTGCTTCAAGTTCAATCTCAATTTTACCGCTGCCGCCGGCAGGGATCTCCTTTTCCGACAGGAGAGTTCCGGTGCAGCTTCATCCTGCTTTAATTCTTTCAATAGTAAGAGTTGATGTTCCTTTATTCTCAAAATTGAATGTGTGCTTAACAGTAGTATTTTTGCGGATTTTCCCGAAATCATATTCTGTTTTATCAAAAATTATGAGAGATTTACCGTAACATGAAATGACGGATAAAATAATAAAACATAATGTAAAGAAAAGATTGTTTTTCATAATGTATTCCTCAACGTTTTAATGATAGCTACCCCGCCGCCTTCGGCAGCGTGGCAATAAGTAGCACCCGCCCGCCTGCGGCGGGCGGGAATTACAATATCGACTATGCAGCCACAGGCGGCGTGGAAAGTCAATTATAAAAGTTAATTCATTATATAGTATAATTTTAATAGATATATCAATTTGTTTTTTTAAAAATATAGTAATGTATTTAACATATTTGTCGATAAAATTATTAATTGATAATAAATTACACTCCTACATGTAATTATTTTAGCACCCTAAAGGCTCTTGCGGATTGTTTTATTTGCAAGAGCCTTTTTGGTTAAATGTGTGGGAGGAAATTATTAATTTAACACATTGTCTTATAATACACCGAGTAGAGACAAGGTTGTCTCTACTCAAATAACATTCGATGGCATTACCGTAAAATTATTTGACGTTTAAATAAATAATATTTGTTAATATCATGAAATTGAGGTTTTAATTACATAAATAAATGCTGAAGAAAAAAACGATATGACAAAAATAAAAAATGCAACATTTCAATTACCAATTATGGAATCCGATGTGGTAGAATTCAAAACTACTTTCAATAAAGATGTTATTGAAACTATTGTTGCATTTTCAAACACAAGAGGAGGTAAAATATATATCGGTATAAATGATAAAAAAGAAGTTGTAGGAGTACAACTTGCAAACGAAAGTGTTCAAAATTGGATAAACGAAATCAAGCAAAGCACTCAACCTGCAATTTTTCCTGATTTTAAAATTATTGAGGTTAATAACAAAACCGTTGTCGAAATAAAAGTAAATGAATTTCCGATAAAGCCTGTGTCGTATAAAAACAGATATTTCAGCAGAAGGCAAAATTCAAACCATATTTTATCTATTGAAGAAATCACGGAACTGAGAGTTATTAGCCTTAATTATTCGTTTGACTCCTTTGCAGTAGAAACTCAATTTGAGGAATTAGATGATAAGGCAATTTCACTCTTTTCAAAACAGTTGACGGAATCAGGCAGATTCCTTTTGAGCGGAAATATCAAAGATGATTTTTCAAAACTCGGATTAATTGTAAATGGTAAACTCACTCGTGCCGCCCAACTTCTTTTTGGAACGCATTTTACAGGTATACATATTGGCAGATTTAAAACGAGAGATACCATTATTGACGATATTGTAATTCGCAGTCCGCTGATTTTGGCTGTTGAAGAAGTAATGAACTTTATTAAACGCAATATCCGGCTTGGTTATGAATTTACTGGTGAACTGAAACGAAAAGAAATATGGCAGTTTCCATTACAAGCATTGCGGGAATTACTGCTTAATGCCGTTGTTCATAAAGATTATTCTAATCCGACTGATGTAATAATAAAAATTTTTGATGATAGTACTGAAATCTCAAACCCCGGACGATTACTTAATGGATTATCGATAGAAGATCTGGAAACAGACAATTATCAAGCCAAACATAGGAATAAATTACTTACTGAAATATTTTACCTGACAGGAGAGATAGAAAAATACGGTACAGGTTATATTCGTTTGCGTAACTGGTTGAAAGAATATCCGGAATTAAAATATAATGTTAAAGATTTAGGAGATTTTTTCAGAATAGAGTTAATTGAGTCGCAAGTAAACGCACCAGTTAGAGATACAGTTAGTGATACAGTTAGTGACACAGTCAGTGATACAGTTAGTGACACAGTTAGTGACACAGTTAGTGACACAGTCATAAAATTATTAACAAATATTGATGAAAGCATTTTCAGCCCTTCTGATATGAGAAAAAAAATGGGATTAAAGCACAGAACATTTTTTCTGCTTAACTACATTCAACCTGCATTAAAACTCGCGCTTATTGAAATGACTATTCCTGATAAGCCTAATAGTCGTTTGCAAAAGTATCGATTAACAAAAAAAGGCAAAGAATTTAAAAAAGAGATAAGCAGTAGATAAAATTAAACTTTGCACCATTTTCCCCAAACATCTGGCTGTTCTTATTGACAATACATCTTTTCATTGTATATGAAATAAAGTACAAAGATTATACTATAGATAATGACGATAAAACTATAGTATTTAAAAAAATAATATTGATACGGATTAGTAATACTATCTATTTGGAAACTTAAACAGGTTAATAATTTGTCATGATTTTAGCTATAAATGAACAAAATCCGCAATTAAGATTAATAAACAGGGCAAAGGAAGTCCTTGAAGACGGCGGTATTATCATATTCCCTACGGATACGGTTTATGCCTATGGATGTGATATTAAAAACAAATTAGCAATAGAAAGGATATATCGCTTAAAAAAAATGGATAAACATAAACCATTAAGTTTTATATTTACCGAGATTTCCGAGATTAACAATTATGCAAGAAATATCTCTAATGAAGCATATAAGATAATGAAAAGGGCCTTTCCCGGTCCATATACATTTATCTTTAATGCGTCAAAGCTTGTTCCTAAGTTTGTTGTTACTAATCAAAAAACAGTTGGAGTAAGAATACCGGATAACAATATTGCAATAAGTTTAGTTAAGGCGCTTGGGAGACCGATTTTAGCTACAAGTGTAAGTAACTTAGACGGAGAATATATCTTGGAACCGGGAGATCTTGAAAAAAGATATAAAAATGAGATTGATCTTGTAATAGACTGCGGACCAAAAATTTCCTCTCCTTCAACTATTGTTGATATGACAGAGGATAGATTTAAAATAATAAGAGAAGGTAAAGGAGAATTATTCTTTACATAAGAGGAGTTTTTTATATTTCTGTAAATATAATAATTAATAAGCGAGGTGAAAAATGTCTGAAGGATTTCTAGGTTTCCTCAACATAGTAAAAGTGATAATTTTGTATCTAGTACTTGGAGCATTAGCATCCGCATATTTTTATCATCTAAAGAGAAAAGATCTATTCGGAGGATTTATCGGCGGACTTGTTGTAGGAGTAATCGGAGCCTTAATCGGCGGATTTATTCTTGACATGCTTTTCACAGACATAGTAACTAAGATCCTTTTATTCCTTTCGGAAAAGGTCGGTGTTAATCTTATTGCAGGTTTTATCGGTGCATATGCAGCACTTTATATAATGAATAGATTAAATCATAATAAGGAAAGAAAAAAATATTGAGAATTAGTTGTGATTCTATGATTATAAAAAAAAAGTATCTTATTAGTATTCTGTTTATTGGGGCCATAATAAGTGCTACCGGTAGAGATTCCGAAGCTGCTGTAAGGATAATGATGGGCCCAAATGTCACTATGTCATGGGCTTCATCATATCTTATTATAGATTCTAACTCTGTTACTGTGAGTGATAAATCATCATGGCATTATGCAACTGCTTTAGGGTTGTTTCTTGATTACATGACAACGCCATATATCTCTTATAGAATAAACTGGATTTGTTTTCCAAGTGTTATAAACAAAAGTTATGATAATTTTAACAGCACTAAAAGTGAAATCAATCTTCATGATGTGGGATTTTCTCTATTAAGGCATTTAAATATAGATGATATTAATCTATGGTTTGGCGCAGGTCTCTATTGGCAATTTTCAACATTTAATAATATTAATTCATACATTTTATACTCAGTTTTATCTCTTGGTTTTGATTATGAAATAAGTGAAGATATCTATCTCTGTCCTGAATTTATAACAGGTATAGGGATGAGATTTATAGAAAAAAGTGATAATGAAGATGTAGTAATTGATGTCCCTACAGGAAAAAATTTTTCAAGCAATGGTTTTGTAATGTTTTTTAAACTGGGTGTGGCAAAGGCATTTTAAATGATTAGCGGGCGACCGGGGGCGGTCGCCCGTACATTGTAGGGGGGCAGCCTGCCGCCCGCTAAGCATTTTAGTTGAGAGGCAAATATAATTGTGAAAAGAGGATTTACTTTTATCATATTTTTTACATTTACTCTAATATCATTTTCATGTGCGAGTAAACCATCTTTCTTTTATAAAGAAGAGATCGATAGAAAAAATTCAAAAATGGCTGTTATCCCATTTATTGATTATAACAAAAATGAAGGTAATAATTCGGGAGACTTGGTAAGAAGTGTTTTTGAGGCTCAACTTATTACTAATGGTTTTAATGTTATTGAAATAGAGAAGACTTCGTCAAATATACAGTTTGATATACTGAAAAAATATGAATTTTCCGGAGATTGGTTAGTTGAAACCGGTAAAAGTATAGGAGTAGATTATATTATATATGGCGCGGTACATGATTATAAAATCTACCAAAATACAACATCTTTTCTTTATATTTTTTCATGGCTTGAGACAACAGCTTCAGTTGGTATAACAGCAAGATTAGTTTCATGTAAAACAGGCGAGGTTATATGGCATGGATCATATACAAGGTCTGCATATGATTATAATAGTGCTACAAATGAGGCTGTGAAAGCTCTTATTCGATCAATTAAACGCAAGGGTGAAAAATAATAAAAAATAACTATCTATGCAGCAAACATATCAACTGATTTTATCTCTGAAATTGGAATATTTTGTTTATTTTGGAAGTTATCAATAGCTACAATCATGCCGTCAATTATTTCTCTGTTCTTATAAAGTTCAATCTCCTCTCCATTACTCAAGACAACTACTATATCAAGTCCCTTTATCTCAAGATATTTCTCCAACAATTCTGTAAACGATTTACTCTTAATCTTTGTCTCTTTCATCATCACCTCTGAATATCAGTTATGTCTCTTTTACTTATCGGTAGTAATAAAATTTTTGAGTAACATTTTTTTAAGTGAATTTAGAGCAAATTTTAATATAAATTTATCTATATCTATAAAAAAATTCTTTACAATACTAACCTATAATCAAATAAGGGTCATAGCTTCTTATTGATAGCTTATGATTGATATGATTTATAGACAAATTTTTAATGAAATGGAATATTTATTATGGATAAATTTAGACTAATAGTTGATCCTCCCCTTAGCGGTCCGATAAATATGGCTAAGGATCATGCTATACTATATGGCATATCTCATAAGGAACTTCTCTCTGCATTGAGAATATACAGGTGGGTTGAACCTACTGTTACAATAGGATCTTCCGAAAATATTAATTTAACAGTGAATAAAAATTATTGTGATCAAAAGAATATACCTATAATAAGAAGAGAAAGCGGCGGCGGAACTGTTCTCCATCATAAGGAATTGACTTACAGCTTTACAATCCCACTCTCTTCTAATTTAATTCCTCAGTCGGTTGAAGAATCATTTAAAAGGATAGTTTCACCTATAATAAATACTTTAAAGATGTATATAGACGGCGTAGAGTATAGACCTGTAAATGATATAGTAATTAATAAGCGGAAAATATCCGGCAGCGCCCAGACCAGGAAATATGGAGTTTTACAGCAGCATGGCACTGTTATTATGGAAATAGATGATGAAATCTTAACATCAGCAATTTGTTATGATGAATATAAATTAGTAAATAGAGGATTCTCCTCACCCCGCCAATCATTGACTTCGCTGAAAGATGAAGTAGGTCGGAATATAGATGAGAGATTTATTGAAGAATTTGTAACATCTTTGATAAGTAACTTTTCTAAAGAATTCGGTCTAAATTTTGTCAACTCTGATATTTTAGAGTCTGAAAACACTGTAATGAAAACCTATGAAAAGAAATTTGCCTCAGAAGAATGGAACATGAAAAAATAATTAAAATGTTTTTTTTATATAAGATATTGCTCCGCATATTAATTTTTTGCGTATTAGTTTTGACTGCAGCTTCATGTTCATATAAGGGTAAGGATTTTTTATATATAGGTTTCTTCCCGGGTGAAGGTGTTAAGGGATATAATGGTAGTTCATGGATCAATATGTCCCAAGGCTTGCCTGAAGATTTTGAAGCGGAATATATAATATCGGATAATGACGGTACGCTCTATCTAACTACGGAATATTCGGGTATATTTAAGCGAAGCGGGGATGATTCAAAGTGGATAGATATTTCCTCGCCTTTATTTAAGCGCCGTACTCAATTAGATGGAGTAGATGAGTATAGATCAATTTCCGCTTTCGCCATTGATCCTAATGATAAATCAAAACTTTATCTTGCTACAAAACATGTTCTGTATAAGTCATCCGACAGTGGTAAGAGCTGGAATAAAATCAATATTATAGACAATAAAAATTCATACTACTTTACTTCCTTAGCTGTAGTGGGAGATAATATATATGCAGGAACATCCTTTAACGGCATTGTATCTATAACTAAAAATTCAACTAACGAAATCAATGAAGGCATACCAAAGGAGTATTATGTAGGGAAATTTCATTTCTGCGAAGAGGTATCATCAATAGCCCATATCAATAACAGACTTTATACAGGTTATCTATTCGGCAGAGGTATGAGGGAATCATCCGATCAAAAAAAATGGAGTGTTGTAGATATTCCGATAAAGAATGAAAAAGCAGAAGGGATATATAGTATAACGCAGTTTAATGATACTATATTTATATCAACAACAGAAACGCTTTATGAATATAATACTTCTAATAAAAGATTTGAAGTATCGGAGTTACAGAATAAGTTAGAGAAGAGTTACTCAGGTAAAGGTCCGACAATGGTGCTTGTAAATGGAAGCATTAGCAATCCGTCTATATTTATTAAGAGAAATATTACAGAATATAAAATGGAAGAGACAAGTAAATGGGGGAATAAGCAGGCCCTCTATGTGAGCTGGGTTATGTTAGAGACAAACCTTAAAGGCTTCATGGATATCCTGCTAAAAAATAAATTCAATGCAGTTGTGATAGATGTTAAAGATGATTACGGAATTACCAATGCTCCGATTGAATCTAAAACAGCGCGCGAACTCGGAGCAATAAAGGATACTAATATTAAGGATATAATCAAAGAGCTTCACAGCCATGGAATCTATGTTATTGCAAGGAATGTGACATTTAAGGATAAAAAACTCTACGAGGCATATAATAACAAGTATGCAATCTGGGATAAGGTTGACAATAAAGCATGGGTTGGACTTCCCAGAGAGAAATGGTGCGATCCCTATTCAAAATTTGTACGCGATTATAATATTGAGATAGCCAAAGAGACTGCCAAGCTCGGCTTTGATGAGATTCAGTTTGATTATATAAGGTTTCCTACAGATGGAGCTATTGCAAGATGCAAGTACAGATACAGAGAGAACGACGATGTATTTAAGTCTGAAATAATGGGAGATTTTTTGCAAGCAGCCAAGCGGGAGATCAATATTCCTATATCAATAGATATCTATGGATACAATGCATGGTATAGATTCGGTAATCTCATAGGTCAGGATATTCAGTTTTTGTCGCGATTTGTTGATGCCATATACCCAATGGTATATCCGTCGCATTTCGGCGTATCATTTTATACAAGGTATTCAGAAGCAGACAGGCCGTATATGATTGTGCGGGACAGTTCTATACGTTCAATATATCATTCAAGAAAGAGAACAGTAATCAGGCAATGGATACAGGATTGGAATTATAACTCGCCTACATGGGGACCCGATTATATTCTTAAACAGGTAAATGGCGTCATTGACGGAGGCGGTAAATCATATTCTTTTTGGAATCCGAGAGGAGACCACTCTATGGCAGACAGGGCATTCAGTAACAGGTGAGTGAATGGATTTCATTGATAGAGCGCTGCAATTCATACCAAAGCCCGGGATATTCGCCTATCTAATAATTGCGTTCCAACTGATATATACTATCATATTTATAGTTAATAATGTCTCGGGATATTCATTAGATGTTGCAGGGATATTTAATATTATTTTTAGTTTTTTGACTCTCACAATATTCGTCTCATCATTGGAAAAATTTTTTTATAATAGATTTATACGAAGAGTATTATCAATTCTTTTTCTGGTAATTATATGGTCATTAAATACATATCAGTCTGCGTCCGGAGTTCCTTTGGATTTTTCACTTGTAGATAGTAATATTGGGATAAGTTTTTCGAGAGAGGCCTTTTCTGTAATAGCCTCATACTTTAGTTTATTGAATCTATTATTACTTATAGTATTCATTGCTATAGTTATTTTATTTGAATACGGATACTATCTCTATCGCGATAAGGAAAATGTAAATTTTAGAACAGGAATAGTCGGAATTATTATATGGATGGTTCTGATAATTATACCTGTTCAGTCCGGCGATGGATTTACTCTATTTACAAAGAGCATGTTTTTTGATAATAAAAAAGTTTACCAAGTAGGAGATTTATCTTTAGATTATCCTTATGAAAGAGATTCTATACCACTCACATCTTTTCATTCATCAGTACCTGATAAAGACAGGCCTAATGTATTTCTTATACTTATCGAATCATTCAATGCAAATTTTGTTGAGAGTAGAGCTCCTGATGGAATAGATTATACTCCTAATTTTAATTCATTTATAAACAAAGGCCTATACATTGAACGATTTTATGGAAATTCTATGCAGACATGTAAAGGTCAGGCTGCGACCTATTTCTCAATACTGCCGAGTATTAAGGGTAAGTTATTTGTAGATTATCCCAATCTTAATATTAAGGGATTCCCCGGTCTGCTAAGAGATTCGGGTTATAAGACTATTTTTTTTCAAGCATACCATGATCTTAAATTTGACAATACCGATTACTATATGAAAAAGGCCGGCTTCTCTGTTGTAATGTCATACGGCGGACTTAGGCGCGATGAGGATAAGCCCTATATTTGGGGCTGGGGTGTTGAGGATAAAATATTTTATGAAAGGTTTTTTGAAATGTTGGATTCTATACATGCAGAAACTCCACAAGCGCCGATTTTTGCATCTTTGATAACAGTAGCAACTCATATACCATGTACTATGCCTGCTGAAAAACGAATCATATTTAATGATCCGAAAGACATAAAGGAGAACTACTCAAATGCAATCAGGCTTAGCGACAGTCAACTCCCCGGCTTTTTTAAACTATTAAAAGAGCGGGAGTATCTAAAAAATTCCATTGTAATTATTACTGCAGATCACAGCTTTCCCATGAATGAGCATGGAGTATATAACAATGAAGTATGTTTCTATGATGAGACATTCAGGATACCTTTTTTAATTATATGGGATGGAGTTATAAAGCCTGAAAGGGTTGCAGGTATGGTATTCTCACAAATAGATATAGGTCCTACGATTATGGATATGCTCGGTATATCAGAAGGTAATCATAACATGATAGGGACATCAATATTTGACCGGAACGATAAACGCAAAGTGTACCTGATACAGCCATATAACGGAATGTTTTTAGAAGTAGTAGATTATCCGTTAAAATATATTTTTCATGCAAAGACAGGTAAGGAATATATATTTGATCTAAAAAAAGACCCAATGGAAAAAATAAATTTAATTTCCAAAAGCAGTGATGAAACTATAACGAGGCTTAGAGATTCTCTTGCAGCAATTTATCTTAACCAGAGATTAATTGATGAGAATAGAATTATAAATGCCAATAAGTAGTCCCCGCCCGCGGTCGGCGGGCGGGGCAGCCTAATTTAGTTGAATATAGAGGTAAAGAGATGAATATGTTTGAAAAATTTATTCCGGTAATTATTGTATTGATATTAATACAACTTGTCATAAGATTTATGAAAATGAAGAACAGCAGGCCAAAGGTTGATTCACGCAATTTTGATTATAAGAAGAGAATCGATGATTTTATGAAGATAAGCAATTATGACGAAGGTGTAGGCGCGGGCCGTAAATTGAGTGAAGAGGTGCGCCAAGGTTTGGGCGGCGATCTCATTATGGGGATACCCGAAAGTATGCGCGATGTAAGAAAAAATCTTAACCTCATAATAGACGGTGTCAGTCATGGAGTTAAGGCTAAGATCGGAGAGAGATCCGACATTATAAAATATAATAATGCTGCCGAGATGTTTGATGAGATTCTTGCAATAATAAACAGACATAAGGTCTAGTCAATAAATAGTTCCCGCCCGCCGACCGCGGGCGGGAACTATAATATCGACTATGCCGCCTGTGGCAGCGTGGCAATTCAATTATAATAAAGATAATAAGGAGAAAACCATGTCATATGAACCATTGACTTTTAAAGCTATCAAAGAATTGGTTTCACCGCATACATTGTCTGCCAGTATATTACCGGTTTTATTGGCAGGAGCATTGAGTTACACATTATATAATTCTTTCTCTCTGATTTATTTTTTGTTATTGATGGCAATATCTATATTGATGCAATTCGCAGTGAATACTTTTAATGATTATTTTGATTATATAAAAGGAACAGATAGAGAAGACAATTTTTTTGATAAGAGCGATGCGTCTATTGTTTATAATAATATCAATCCCAAAGCTGCATTAATGCTGGGTATATTTTTTTTAAGTCTGGCTTTATTGGGCGGTCTTTACCTTGTTTGGCAATTTGGCTTGCCGCTGTTAGTCATAGGTTTTCTTGGGGCTTTTACTGTCTATTTTTATTCAGGCGGTCCCTATCCCATTTCTTATTTGCCTATAGGTGAATTTATCAGCGGCTTTATGATGGGCGGACTTTTACCTATGGCAGCTATTTATGTATTAACAGAGACAGGGCATGCCTTGTCTCTACAGACCCTATATTATTGCGCACCGCTTATCATCGGCATTGGATTGATTTTACTAACCAATAATACCTGTGATGTTGAACGAGACACCATTGCCGGCAGGCATACACTGCCTATTTTGTTGGGTAAAAAATTGTCCGGCAGATTATTGTTTTTTTGCTTTTTGTTTCTTATAGCCGTCATTGCCCATTTGTCCTTTTATCATTTCCGCTATGGCATTTGGCTTATTTTACTTTTAGTAGCACACAGCGCTTTGTATTTAAAGCGCATTTGGCAGATGGAATTTACGGCAGTCAATCGCAGTAATGCTATGAAAACGACGTTGGTATTGACTACTATAACGAATTGTTATTATATATTGATTGTTTTTTTGGGGAAGATGTTATCTTAGAGACGCAACGCATGAGGTTACTGAAAAAGTCTTTTTTGTTGTCAGAAGAGAATACAGGACCAATTAACAGTTTTAAAACCCTATCTTTTTTGCCTCTTTTGGCTGCCCTATCATATTGTTTAAGGCTATTATTATTTCATTTACACGTTTATCGTTTTTTTCAATATAGAGCATGAGAAGCTTGCGCAGTTCGGCAATTTGTTCATTTGTTCCGGTCTGTGAAAGAGCATATTGACGCAGTTTAACAAATGTCACCATTATATCAATATTTATGCTTATAGCTTTCTTGCTATTTAACACACTTGAAAGCATTAAAACGCCGTGTTCTGTAAAGACATAAGGTAAACTTGGTCTATACTTAGTATTTTCAAGGTGGTGCCAATTTGGTACTAGTTCATTTTTATCTTTTTTTGATATCACAAATTTTGATCTTAAATTGTGCCATTCCTCATCAATTAATTGAAACATGAAGAATTCCGGAAAACGGTCAATATTTCTTTTTACAGCTCTGTTAAGAGCTTTCGTCTCTATCTCATACAACCTTGCCAAATCACTATCAAGCATAACCTTATGTCCGCGGATTTCGTAAATCATATTTTGAATAGGAATTAATTCATCCGGCATTTTATATCACTCCTCCTATGGTATATATAATTAATACGATGGAATCGACCGAAAAATAAAAATTTTTTTGCATTTTTTTTGTTATTTTAAAATTTTTTGCTTAACACTACGATTTTATGATTGGCGGGGAATAAATTTTTTGCCTGAATGCGGGAAATAGAGGGCAAGGGCAAGCCTTGCCCCTACGGTAACGGTATCATTCCCATCAATTCCATCGGCGTATCAATTATACATTGCGCTCCTGCTTCCAATAATTCTTCTGTTCCTCTGAATCCCCATGATGCGCCTACTGCATACATGCCGGAATTATTGGCTGTCTGCATATCGGATCCGGAATCACCCAGATAGATTATATTATCTGCGGGTGTACCTAAAATTTTAATTATCTCTAACGCAGATGTAGGATCAGGTTTTCTCGGTACTCCCATGCGTTCTCCGAAAACAACCTCAAACTTCCATTTGCTCAAAAATTTTTCTACAATCTTTAATGTAATGCCGTGTTCTTTATTTGATAATATGGCAAGCTTAATTTCTCTCGCAGCAAGTTGATCAAGGAGTTCGGGGATACCGTCATATGGAGTGGTCTTATTGTACCATCTCTTTCGATATTCTTCCAGCATATTATTAAACGCAGAGTCTATTGCTTCATTGTTGCGATGTTCTATCGGAAGAGCCTTTGTTACAAGATTACGAAGTCCGTTCCCTACAAAATATTTATATTCATTTATATCATGAATCGGAAAACCGTTCGCTTCAAGAACATAGTTCATAGAATCCGCAAGATCATCTAATGTGTCAAGGAGTGTTCCATCCAAATCAAAAACAACTGCTTTAAATCTGTTCATATTTTCTCACACTTGTATATTCTCTTTCTTCTCCGCATGCCTGACGGCAATGCTTTTGGTTAATTGGCGATTATTCCATTGTACGGCCTGAAAGGGCAACACATTATTTTTATTATAGGGCGTTGCCCGGTCGTGTTCGGGAGAAAATCAAAATCACAAAAAAAATTCAAAAATCACAAAAAAATTTTCATCTCCCGTACGGTTCCATCGTATTAATTATATATGCCATAGGAGAATAAAAATGAAAAAAACAAAAATTTACTTTGACGAAACAGAAGAAATTCTTGATATTTGTTATGA
>JGI24702J35022_10001301_pt1 | contig 15531 bp, 11 predicted proteins | sample TergutTh196P4_FD_35022 | JGI IMG/M metagenome (IMG submission 35022)
TCATGGTGGCGCAGGCGGCGCTGGAAACCGGATGGGGCACGAAACAACTGAAGAACGCCGACGGCTCACCCAGCTACAACCTGTTCAACATCAAGGCGGGGCCAGGCTGGAACGGCCCGACCACCGCGCAAAGGTTCGTGTCTGAATTCGAGAACGGAGGCTGGCAGAACCAACGGGCCGCGTTCCGGTCCTATACATCCTGGGCCGAAGCGTTCGCCGACTACGCGAAGCTGCTCACCGACAGTCCGCGCTATGCCGAAGTGCTCGGCAGAAACGATGCCGCCGGATTTGCGCAGGGACTCAAAAAAGCGGGCTATGCCACCGATCCATCGTATGCCGACAAACTCATGCGCATCATCGGCGGCAATACCCTTAAAAATGCTCTGATCATGGCAGCTTGATGAAAAAGCAAACGACAGTCACAAGCAGAGGCGCGATATCGCGGAAACCCACACCTTGCTGGAGAAAATCGGAAATGGCACGAATTCCTGACTTGATGGGCATGACCGACCAGAACCGATCTCAGGGTTCGGATTCGGGCAGGAAGAAATACGGCCCGGAAGCGCACAACATGGTGGAGTTATGTGACGTAGATCACGAAGAGGGCAGCATTATGGGGCATTCTTCAGGAGTTTCCGGCTTTTCGTCCGGAATACAATCACAATCGAACACTTTTAGGAACAGGATTCGTCCCCAGGGAAACAACGTGCCAGCCGAAGAACGAAGCACGATATACGAAGTTCTGGATCACGCGGCATCGGGAATCCGGTTGCAGGTCGAGTTCCAGCGGCGGATCAACGCCTCGCTGCTTGCGAGCCGCATGCCGCTCATCCGAACGATTACCGTCTATAACGAAACCGGCAACGATTTGCCGGGCATCGAGCTATCGGTCGGACTGGCCGTGGAGAGCGATGCCACGCGCTGGCTTGCCTGTCGGGAAGAAAAAAGCGTGCCAACGGGCAGCGCGATTCATTTCAACGGGCGTGGGCGTTTCCCGGAGTTCGATACCCTGATCGGGCAACGGCATGAATCGGCCCTTGCCACGTTGACCGTTGCCGCACATCAGCTCCAGGCGTCTGCTGCGGGCGCGGACGGGCCGGGCGAGAATGAGGGCGGTGAAGTCTCGCTTGCCGCGACGGTCGAGATCGGCGCTTCTAGCGAATTCCTCAAACGCACCGGCGCCTGGCAATCCATTGCCGTTTTCGTGCAACCCCAAAGCAGGGCGGTGTCGGATATTCTCCGCTCGGCCTCGGAGCTTATGCTCCAGAAAACGGGGCTGGGCGAACTGGACGGATACAAAACCAGTCTTGCGCGCGCAAAGCTCATTGCGGAGGCGATCTACCTGGCGATGCGCGAAGAGCAGATCGTCTGTGGCGGCTCTCCGGCTTCGTTCGAGGCCGTGGGACAAAAGCTCAGAGGGGCCGGGCAGGTGCTTGGGCAGCGGTTCGGCGATTGCATCGAACTGTCCGTCACCTACGCCTCGTGCTGCGAAGCGGCGGGACTACATCCCATTATCATTTTTACGGCATCCCGCGCCTTTCCCGCCTTCGTTGCCGTTTCCGAACTGGAATACTCGCTGGCGCTTGGCAGCGGCGAAGGGTTCGACTTTCTGGAAGAAAAGGTCATCGACGATGGCTCGGTCATCGCCAAACTCGTGGCGATGAAGTCCATCATTCCGGTGGAACTCGGCGGCATCGGGCTTGGCAAGCGTTCCCTGAGTTTTCGCGGAGCCGTGAAAAAAGCCTCCGACTACGTCGGCAGCCTTTCCAACGAATTGAAGGCTGCCGTGGTCATTTCGCAATGTCGCCGCGAAGGCATCCTTTCCGGGCCTTTGTCCGAAGACGAACTTCCCTTGCCGGTTGAAGAAGCCGTGGCGGAAAGCGCACCGCCGCCTGCGCCTGAACCTGTTGCGGACAAGGCATCGTTGCAGGAGCAAGCATCCGCTTCCGTGGAAGCCGTTGCGACAGAGTCCCCCGTCGCGCCGGAAGCCGTTGCGACGGAACCTGATGCCGAAGAACCTGCAAGCGAGGAGACCGCAGCCGTTCCAACAGAGTACAAGAACGACACGCCGACCCGTATCAGGCAGTGGAAACAGTCGCTGTTCGATTTCAGCCTGCGCAATCCGTTGCTCGATCTGCCGCGCGCCCGTCAGGCGCTCGAACTGGCCGTCGAAGGCAGCCGCAAATTGGGTGAGATTGCCGAGGCGCTGTACAAGGGCAAGAGTCCCGCCGCAGCCGCATTCAAGGGGCTGGAACCCGCTCGGGCGTCGGCGCGTTTGCGCGTCCTGAAGCGCGAGTCCGAGACACTGGAACAGGAGACGGGGAGTCATCATCTGTACCTGACTCTCGGCGCGTTGATTCATCCGGGCAACCGGGGCAAGGCAGCGAAATCGCCCCTGTTCCTGCTTCCCGTGACTGTGGGCGCGGGCAACAAGGACGTTTCGGGCGCAAGCGCCTTCGATATTTCCCTTGTCGGCGAAGAGACGGCGCAACCCAATCCCTGCCTGCTCGAATGGCTGCGCGCCTCCCATAACCTGACGCTCGACGGGCTGGACATCCCCTGTCTCGATGGTGCGAGTGGGGCGCTCGATGCGGCATTCGAGAAAATCCGCGCCGGATTGCTCGCGGCGCAACTTCCCTGGCAGATCGAAGAAAGCGCAACCCTGGCAATTCTGGACTGCGCCGCGTTCCAGATGTGGAAGGATCTGGACAGGAACTGGCCGATCCTCATGGAAAACTCCGTCGTTCGCCATCTCGTCGAACACACGGGGGAAGCCTTCGAACAGGCGTCACTGGAAGAGGCGTCTTTCGAGGAAGAAAACCTGATTCTCCCGCTGGCTGCCGACGGTTCGCACATGGCCGCCATTGCGGCGGCGATGGACGGAAAATCCTTCGTTCTGGAAGGCGCTCCGGGTTCCGGAAAATCGCAGACCATCGCCAACATGATTGCGCGCGGGCTGGAAATGGGCAAGCGCGTGCTGTTCGTCTCCGGCAAGGAAGCGGCGCTCGAAGCCGTGAGCCAGCGCCTGGCAGCCATTGGTCTGGAAGACTTCACGCTGCAAGCGTATGGCTCCAGGATGAGCATGCACGACATCCGGCAACAGTTGAAACGCTCCATGCGCGCGGCGGGGGACGCCCACGAAAGGGTCTGGAAAGCAGCCTTCGACAAATACGCCGGCACGGTCACGGCGCTACGCGATTACTTCACGCGCCTGCACACACCCAACGCCGCCGGATTTTCCCTGTGGTCGGCATACGATGAACTGGCGCGTCTGGGCGAAGGGCCGGGATGGGAACTCGATCCGAAACACATTGGAAAAGTCGATCCGCGCGCCATGTCGGACGCGCTGGAACGCGCGGTTCAGATCATTCGGAAAATCGGCCAACCGGAACGTGACCATTGGCTGCTCCTCGGGTTGGACAACGTGGACAGCCTGACTTTCACGACCTTGACCAGCGCCCTCGAAGACCTGGCGCAGGCGCGCAAGCGGATCGAGGAACTGGGTCGTGGCTGGCCGGAAGCGTTCAAGGAGTTGAGGCCCGGCAAGCTGCTGGCGACCCTCAACGAATGTGTCACCGCAAACCAGCTTGGGCTTTTGCCGAGCAAGGCGTATTTCCGTGACATCGACCGTCCCGCCTGGCGAAGCGCCACCGCCGCGTTGCGGGAAAAACTGGAATTCTTCCTCGATTCCAACTATGAGGCGCTCTCACAGCTTGCGCCGGGGCTCATCGACTCCCCGATGCTCAACGACTGGACGATTCAGGCAAACAGTCTGGCCAAAGTCAGGCTGTTTGCCGAATTCCGCCGCAAACCGCTGCGCGCCGCCGTCAAACCGCTCGTACAGCGCGATGTCGACCTGGAAGGTGAGAACCTGCTGGCCGTCTTGCAGAGCGCGCAAAGCCTCCGTACCCAGGTAGCCGAATTGAGAACCCACGCGGTTGCCATCGTGGGTCTGATCCTGCCCACCAACTGGGCTGCGCATCGTCCCAGGGCGCTGGAAGAACTGGATGCCGCCATCGATCTGTCGCAACGTGCCGTCTGGCTGGAGCGGGCTGCTCCGGCGGCCTGGTTGAAGGCGTTGGAACCCAGGGATGCGCGGGAGATCGGCACACTGAAAGAGATTGAAGCGGCCTGGTCGCGCTGGCTCTCCGTCATCGGAGCGACGGAACACAACATCGATCAATGGCTGGCGGGTCGATCCTGGCTGGAGACCTGGGACGAAGCCATGTCCCGCTGGGAAAACGATCTGGCCGGCACAGGGCTATTGCAGTTGCAACGTCATGCCTCGTTGCGCAAGGAACTTCGGGCGATCGAGTGGGCTGGGGGCATCGACATTGCGAACAAACTGGCGCACCGGGCTTTCCCGCTGGACGAAGCCGGGACGGTCATGCGGCGGGGCCTGGCGCTGGCCTCGCTACGCGAGCGTCAGACGGCCTGTGGCATGGAAGACTTTGATGATGCCGCACAGAACAAGGCGGTTTCCGCCTTTCTGGAAAGCGCGCGCGAAGCGCGCAAATACGCCATACAGGCCGGCCCTGCCAGACTGCTTGCAAGGCGGCCTTTTCGCGCGAACAACATCCTTGGCGAAGTCACCGCCCTCGTGCGGCAGATCGAGCGCAAACGCGCCGGCATGGGGCTGAGAGAAATTTCCGCCCGCTATCCCGAAGCCTTGTTGACCTTTGCTCCGGCCTTCCTGATGAGTCCCGGCTCGGTCGCGCACATTCTCGATGCCGGATCACTGAAATTCGATCTGGTGATTTTCGACGAAGCTTCCCGGATACGGACAGCCGAAGCGATTGGCGCGATGGGGCGGGGCGCGACCATCGCAATTGTCGGCGACTCGAAACAACTGCCTCCCGTTGGTGCGATGAAAACCGCCTCGCGATCCGGACAGACGGCAGGCTCCGTGGAAGAACAGGAAAGCATCCTGAGAGCGGCGCTGGATTCCGGTCTGCCGCAACTCTGGTTGAAGTGGCATTACCGCAGCGAAAACGAGGAACTTATCGCGTTCCCGAATACCCGGTACTATGGCGGGGAACTTGCCGTTTTGCCGTCCATGCGCCGTGATGCCCACGCGGGCGTCACCTGGAGGCGGATCGAAGGCAAATTCCTGTGCGGCACGGATGACACCAACCCGATCGAGGCGCGTGCGCTGGTCGACGAACTGATTGCCCGGCTTCGTGACCCGGCCAGCCGGGACGAATCCCTGGGCGTCCTGTGCCTCAATGCCCCGCAGCGCGACCTGATCCTGGACCTGCTGGAAGGATCGGAAGACCCCTTGATTCGTGATGCCTTTGCGGCCCCTGCCGACCGGAGGCTTTTCGTGAAGAGTTTTGAGCATGCGCAAGGCGAAGAGCGCGATGTCGTTCTGATTTCGCTCGTGCTCTCGCCCGATTCGGTAACGAACGTATTGCCGCCGGACTGTGGCCCGTTGAGTCTCAGGGGAGGCGAGCGGTGGCTCAATGTTGCGCTCACGCGCGCCCGCAAGCAGGTGAGACTCCTTGGCTCGTTCGGTCCGGAACACATTGATTCCATGCGCGTGATAACGGCCGGGTTGAAGGATCTGAGGGACTACCTGGTGTTTGCGGCCAACGCCGGCGAGACGACGCCGGGTTCGTCCCTTATGGAGCAGGAACGCGGCATTCTGGCGCAGGAGATCGCCAAAGCCCTGAAAGAGCGTGGATACGTCACGCAAACCGGCGTGGGTCATTCAGTCTTTCGGGTCGATCTTGCCGTGAAAAAAACCGGGGAAAAAAGCTGGCGGCTGGCCGTCATGCTCGACGGCCCGGAGTGGAAATCCCGGTTGACGGTAATGGACCGTGACGGCGCGCCATTCCGGTTACGAGACAGCATGCACTGGCCTGCTGTCGCGCGGGTCTGGCTGCCGGGGTGGTTGCGGAACCGGCAGGAACAGATCACACGGCTCGTCGAGATGATTGAGAAGCCGTTGAATTCGAGGCTGCCTTCCTGAGGGGGGGGCCTCCGGTTGGTCAGCACGCCCGATGTCGTCGAAGTCTGAGTGACATCGGGCGCATTGCTTATCGCCAAAAACGCCGGTTTTACTCGTCGGGAGCCGGGTGCTTCTCGTGATCGTACACGCCGAAATAGGTGTCGCCCCGATCGTCTCCGAATATTTTCACAGTAAATTCACGGCTGGTTTTACAGCCGCTGATCTGCCAGATTTCATCGTTTTCCTGTACGTAACCGTCCGGAGGAATTTCCTGATCGTCCAGCAGGAATCCGCCTGAGGGCAGGGGTTGGAGCGTTTTTCCGTTCAGGATTTTTTTCAGGAACATCATTCTGATGTTCTTGATCGTGATGTCCAACTGCTCGATGCGGCCACAGCCGGTCGCGGCCTTGAAAAGCGCACTGGCCGTTTTCAGGATGTCCTGCCGCACTGCGGAGGAGACATGAGTGTAGGCATCGGGTTCTCCGGTGAGCGCCGAATCGGCTGCCGCATGGTCTGTATAGGACAATAGCGCAAAACAGAGAGTCGCCGCGATCATGAAGACACGCCGTTTCCGAGGCATGCCTTGGCATGCCTTGTGGCGCTGAGCATCCATGTCCATGTTTTTCACACAAACTCCACTTTTATCGGTTTCGGCTTTGCCGGTTTGATGGCGTCCGGCGCGCAGGGTTGCAGGCACAGACCGCAGCCGGTGCAGGCTGCCGTTTCGATGCTGACGAAGGCCAGTTCCACTTCCTTGCCGGAGGGCTTGACGGCCTTTTCGCGGCGGGTGACGTGAATGGCCGGACAGCCGACGTCCACGCAGTTGCCGCAGCCGGTACAGGCGGACTCGATGACCTCGTAGGCGGGCAGTTTCTTGTAGTCGTCGATCAGCACGCAGGGACGGTCGGTGATGACGACCGAGGGGCCGTTGTACTTGATTTCTTCGCGCAGGGTCTTGAAGAGGACGGGGAGCAGGTAAGGGTCGACCACGCGGACGTGCTCGGGGGCGACGCCGAGGGATTCGACCACTTTGGCAAAATCGATCCGGGGCGCTTCCTCGCCGTGGATGTCGCGTCCGCTGGCGGGGTTGTCCTGTCCGCCGGTCATGCCGACGGTGCGGTTGTCGAGCAGTAAAACAGTGACGTTGCCCCGGTTCCAGGCGATGTCGAGCAGACCTTGCATGCCCATGTGCATGAAAGTGGAATCTCCGATGACGGCGACGATGTTTTTCTTTTCGTCGTTCGGGCCGCGCCCCTTGTCCATGCCGAGCGCCATGCCCATCGAGGCGCCCATGCAGATGGTGGTGTCGAGCGCGTTCCAGGGGTGGCCCGCGCCAAGGGTGTAGCAGCCGATGTCGCCCGTGATGGTCAGATTGCGCAACTGGGAAAGCGTGTAATACACGCCCAGGTGCGGGCAAGCCACGCACATCGTGGGCGGACGCGGGAAGACCGGCAACGGAGCAGGCAGGGGGGCAGCCGTCTCGGCGGCATCCCGCAACTCCGGGAAGAGGGCAACAAGGTGTTTCTTCAGAATGTGCGGGGGCATTTCCCCGGCGGAGGGAAGGAGATCCTTGCCGCGCGTCGGGATGCCTGCGGCGAGGATTTCGGTTTCGAGCAGTTGTTCGGTTTCTTCGACGACGACCAGGGTGTCTACCAGGGCGGCGAGTTCTCGCACCTTGTTCATCGGGACGGGGTAGGAAATGCCGAGTTTCAGGGCGGGGGCGTCGGGGAAGGCTTCGCGCACGTGCATAAAGGCGGGACCGGAGGTGACGAAGCCGACACGTCGGTCGCTGCCGGGTTCCAGCCGGTTGAGAACGCTTGCCTCGGACTCTTCGTGGAGCGCCTTTTCACGCGCGAAGAGTCCGGGCACGCGCTTTTGCGCGTTGGCAGGCACCATGACCCATCGCGCGGGATTTTTGGTGAAGCCCTCGGCGGCGCGCTTGACTTCGCGCTCGCCGACTTCAACCGGGCATTTCACGTGACAGATGCGGGTGGTGAGCCGCAGGATGACCGGAACCTCGAATTTTTCCGAGAGATCGAAAGCGGCCAGCGTCATCGCGTAAGCTTCTTGCGAGTCGGAAGGCTCCATGATGGGCAGATGCGCGAAGCGCCCCCAGAAGCGAGAATCCTGTTCGTTTTGCGAGGAAGAAAAACCCACGTCATCGGCCACGGCGATGATGAGTCCGCCCACGACGCCGGTGAGCGTGAGCGTCATCAGCGCGTCGGAGGCGACGTTCAAACCCACATGCTTCATCGCGCAAAAACTGCGCGCACCGGTAATGGATGCGCCGATGGCGACTTCGAGCGAGACCTTTTCGTTGACCGACCATTCGGCGTAGAGGTCGGGGTAACGCGCGATATTCTCCAGGATTTCCGTGGAGGGCGTGCCCGGATAGGCGGCGGCGACGCGCACGCCTGCGTCCCATACGGCGCGGGCAATGGCTTCGTTGCCGGACATCAGGAGACGGGAACCGGCGGGAGGGGGCGTGAAAGATTTGGCGCTCAAGGTGGATTCCTTCGGAGGAGGCTGAGTCAGGATCGAAAGCCGAATTCTGCCGTGATTGTTCCTGTGTGACAAAGGGGGTGGCTCGAAGTCGGTAAGACGGCAGGCAAGTCGAGCACATGCATACGTTTCCGCGCAGGTTACAATACCGCCCCGCTTCCACAAGGTTCGCGCTGTGACCCGCATCACCCTGGCCCTTTCCAAAGGGCGTATTTTCGAGGAAACCCTGCCGCTGCTCGCTGCGGCAGGGATCAACCCCGTCGACGATCCCGAGCGTTCGCGCAAGCTCATCATCGACACCAACCGGCCCGATGTGCGGCTGCTGATCGTGCGCGCGACCGACACGCCCACTTACGTGCAGTATGGCGCAGCCGATCTGGGCATCGCCGGCAAGGATGTCTTGCTGGAGCACGGCGGCGCGGGGCTGTATCAGCCGCTCGATCTCAATATCGCGCGTTGTCGTTTGTGCGTGGCCACCCGCAAGGGGTTCGATTACGCGGCGGCGGCGCGGCCCGGCGGGCGTATCCGCGTGGCAACCAAGTACATCGATACGGCTAGGGCGCACTTTGCCGACAAGGGCATGCACGTCGATCTCATCAAGCTCTACGGCTCGATGGAACTCGCGCCGCTCGTGGGGCTGGCCGATGCCATCGTCGATCTGGTATCTTCGGGCGGCACGCTACGCGCCAACGATCTCGTGGAAGTCGAAGAAATCATGTCGATCAGTTCCCGGCTGATCGTCAATCAGGCTGCGCTCAAACTCAAGCGCGATCTCATCCAGCCTTTGCTCGATGCCTTTCAAAGTTCCGTTGACGGAGTCCGAACATGAGCCAGACAGCCATCCGCCGGCTCGATGCCCGCGCCCCCGATTTTTCCGCTACCCTCGATGCATTGCTCGCTTTCGAGTCCTCCGCCGATGAGATCATCGATCGGGCCGTGACCGAAATCCTGCGCGCGGTGCGTGAAAGGGGAGACGCGGCGGTGCTCGAATACACGCGCCGCTTCGACGGGCTGGACGCGCTCTCAGCCCAGGCGTTGGAAGTTCCCCGGAGCGAACTGAGGGCGGCGCTCGACGGTCTGGGCAGGGAACAGCGCGAGGCGCTGGAAATGGCTGTCGAACGGGTACGCCTCTTTCACGAGCGCCAGAAAGAGAGTTCCTGGACGTACACCGAGGCCGACGGCACAGTACTGGGGCAGAAGGTGACTCCGCTCGACCGCGTGGGACTTTACGTGCCGGGAGGTCGGGCGGCCTATCCGAGTTCGGTGTTGATGAACGCGCTTCCTGCCAGGGTCGCGGGCGTCGGCGAGCTCATCATGACCGCGCCGGCCCCGATGGGAGAAAAGAATCCGCTCGTGTTGGCGGCGGCGGCCGTCACGGGCGTGGATCGCGTCTTTACCGTGGGGGGGGCGCAGGCCATCGCGGCGCTTGCCTACGGTACACAGACCATCCCCCGCGTCGACAAGATCGTCGGCCCCGGCAACGCCTTCGTGGCGGAAGCCAAGCGTCGGGTGTTCGGAACGGTGGGCATCGACATGGTGGCCGGGCCGTCCGAAGTGCTGATCATCTCCGACGGCAGCGGCCATGCGGACTGGGTGGCAATGGATCTGTTCGCCCAGGCTGAACACGACGATCTGGCGCAATCCATCCTGCTTTGCACGGATGCCGCTTTCATCGAAGCCGTGCACGCGGCCATCGACCGCCTGCTGCCCGAGATGCCGCGCGCCGAGACCATCGCCCGTTCGCTCACGGGTCGGGGCGCGCTGATTCACGTCGAGAGCCTCGATCGGGCCTGCGAGATTGCCAACCACATCGCTCCCGAACACCTCGAACTCGCGCTCGACCGGGCGGAGGAATGGATCGAAAAGATCCGTCACGCCGGAGCCATCTTTGTGGGGCATTGGGCGGTCGAGGCACTGGGTGATTACTGCGCGGGGCCGAACCACGTCCTGCCGACGATGCGCAGCGCGCGGTTTTCTTCGCCGCTGGGCGTCTATGACTTCCAGAAGCGATCCAGCATCGTGCAGATTTCACGGGAAGGCGCACAAAAGCTCGCCCCTGCCGCAGCCGCCCTGGCCGATGGCGAGGGCTTGCAGGCACATGCCAGGTCGGCGCGGATGCGGCTGTAGGTCTGGAACACTGGGCGGCCGCTAGAATGCCGCCCCTGCCTGTCGTTCGTCACGGGCAATTCCTTTGCGCGCGAAACGCCGAATTAGCCCTGCGAACGGGCGTTTTTTCGAGACTGACAGACAAGGATCGGCGGCCACAATGGGCGGACTGCGGTTTCTCCCGCGCGTTTTCAGGATTGAGTCATGGCAAGGATCATCTGCGTAATCGGCAACAAAGGCGGCACAGGCAAGACTACGCTTTCCCATATGCTGTGCCAGGGGCTGGGGTTACTCGGATACCGCGCCGCCTGCGTGTTGACCGATGTTTCCCGTGAGCCGCTTTCTCCCAATGGCCGCCGCTACATCACGGCAGACGCCCGCAACGGAGATGCTCTGGCCAAGGTCATCGACAAACTGCGCACGCTCGATGAATGGGTCGGCGTCGTCGACGGCGCGGGAAACCGTACCGACATGGATCACAAGCTCTACGGCCTGGCCGATATCGTGCTGTTGCCGTTCCGCGACTCGCACGAAGACATTCGCGCCGTCGTTCGGGATCTCGACCTTTTTCCCCGCGCCTATGGCGTGCCGGCGCAATGGCCGAGCAACCTCTGGCAGCGCGAGGCTGCCGACCGTAACGTCCTGCAGTTGATGGGCGCTTTCCGCGACCGTCTCCTCAAGCCGGTGGGTGCGTTGTCTGCGTCCAAACTGTTGCTGCAAAAACAGATGCCGGAGAATCTGCCCAGCCCGCTCATCCGGGCTTGCCGCGCCCTTGGGCGCGAAGTGCTGGATATCCTGGAAATCGACGGCGATACCGACGACGACGAAGTGCGCGTGGGTTGCCACATCGAGCGGCTACCGGCTGCCGAGACGCCGATGCGCCTGCGTCATGCGTAAGCGTGAGGGTAAATTTTTTCCCTCATGCATGGCGCGCGTGTGCCGAACCCATCTGCTTCGGTTAAGATAACGAGACATGCAACCCATGGGAGGAGGGAGATGATGACAACAGACAACATGGCTCATGATCCGCTGGAATTTGTGCGCAACATGTGGAGCCGAATGGGGTTTGCGCTGCCGGGCATGGTGACGCCGACGCTCGATGTCGGTGAACTCGAAAAGCGCATCGGCGACATGCGGGCGGTCGAAGGCTGGCTGAAGATGAATCTCAGCATGTTGCAGATGGCCATTCAGGGACTCGACATGCAGCGTGCCGCCATTGCGGCGGTACATGCGATGAGTCAGCCGATGCAGCCCGCGCAGAACGGCGGCCAGGAAGCGGCCGTGGAAAGCGATGCCGGGAGCAACCCGTTCCTCTGGCCGTGGAACATGATGAACAGCATGCCGGAAGCGGAAAAAAAGGCAACGCTTGCTGCCGGCGTGCCCGTTGCGGCCGACGACGAGAAACCCCGCGCGAAACGCAAGACCGCGACCAGCGACAAGTAAGACTGCCTGGTTGAACAAAAATGCTCCGACTCCCGGATAAACACCGGGAGGAGGGGGTTATTTTGCTTTTTTTTAGTCAAAAATCGTTTGGAGTCGTCCGTGACAATTTCATCCCTGCATGCAAGAGGAATTCGCCGCCATGTGATGTATGTTACCGTGACATGGTGGCGACAACATGCTAGAATACTCTGATTTTTTTATGTTACTTTTGGAGGCGGCCCAATATGGCCCAACGTCCGTTCAAGATACTTGGCATCCAGCAGATCGCCATCGGAGGCGTATGCAAACAGAAATTGCGTACCCTGTGGGTCGATATGCTCGGACTCGGCGTGACGGGAAATTTCGTGTCTGAACGCGAAAATGTGGATGAAGACATCTGCGCGATGGGCAGCGGCCCGTTCAAGGTCGAAGTCGACCTGATGCAGCCGGTCGACCCTACGATGAAACCCGCCGTCCATGCCACGCCGCTCAATCACGTCGGCCTGTGGGTCGACGATCTGCCGCGCGCGGTCGAATGGCTTGCCGCCCAGGGCGTGCGTTTTGCGCCTGGCGGCATTCGCAAGGGCGCGGCGGGTTACGACATTACCTTTCTGCACCCGAAGGGCAACGATGAGTTTCCCATTGGCGCAGAAGGCGTTCTGATCGAACTCGTTCAGGCGCCATCTGAAGTCATCGAGGCTTTTGCCCGCCTCGATGCCTGAACCCGTAAAGGATAGGTATTCACAGAAAAACATGCGTTTTCACTGCTTCACCACAAAACAATCAGGAGTCGATCTACCATGAGCGTTACCCTGGAACAAAACGTTTCCCAATCCCCCAACCCCGAAGACATCGCCAGCACTTACGCCGAAGTCGCCCGTCGGGCTTCGCATCTGATTGGCGAGCATATACAGCGACGCCTCCAGAAAGGCATCCAACCCCCGACGGACGAACTGGGCATTGCCCAGGCATTCATGGACATGATGTCCCGCCTGCTGTCCAACCCCTACAAGCTTGCGCAGGCGCAGATGAGCCTGGTGTGGGACTACTTCACCCTTTGGCAAAAATCCATGCTGCGCTTTGCGGGCATGCAGCCTGCGCCGGTCGTCGCGCCCTCGCACAGCGACAAACGCTTTCGTGATGAGGAATGGCAGGAGCACTTCATGTTTGACTTCGTCAAACAGTCCTATCTCATCACTGCGCGTCACATCCACGAAACCGTCAGCAGCGTTGAAGGACTGGACGAACAGACAGCCAGGAAAGTCAGCTTCTACACTCGTCAATATATCGACGCGCTTTCTCCATCCAATTTTGCTCTGACCAACCCGGAAGTTTTCCGGGAGACGGTAAATAGCAACGGCCAGAATCTCATCAAGGGACTGAACAACCTTCTGCGCGACATCGAGGAGGGTAACGGTAGTCTGCGGGTGCGCATGACGGACACCTCGGTCTTTGAATTGGGCAAGAACGTAGCCACCACGCCGGGCAAGATCGTTTTCCAGAACGACATGATGCAGTTGATTCAGTACCAGCCCAGTACAGAGAAGGTAGCCAAGCGCCCGGTGCTCATCGTGCCCCCCTGGATCAACAAATTCTACATTCTCGACTTGCGCGAGAAGAATTCCTTCATCAGATGGCTCGTCGAGCAGGGCCAGACCGTATTCGTCATCTCCTGGGTCAACCCGGATGAACGGCTGGCGGGGAAAACGTTTGATTCCTACATGAAGGAAGGTATTTTTGATGCAATCGACGCCATCGAAAAGCAGACCGGAGAAAAGCAAGTCAACGCCGTTGGTTATTGTCTTGGCGGAACGCTGCTTGCCGTCACGCTGGCGTATCTTGCGGGCAAAAAACAAAAGCGCATCGCCTCGGCAACCTTTCTCACCACGCTCACCGATTTTTCCGATCCGGGCGAATTGAGCGTGTTCATCGACGAAGATCAGATCAGCAATCTTGAAAGGAGAATGTTCGAGCGTGGTTTCCTAGAAGGTTCCGAGATGGCGGGAACCTTCAACATGCTGCGCGCCAACGATCTCATCTGGTCATTCGTCGTCAACAACTACCTGATGGGCAGGAACCCGTTCCCGTTCGACCTGCTGTACTGGAACTCCGACTCCACCCGTCTGCCCGCGAAGATGCACAGCTTCTACCTGCGCAAGATGTACATGGAAAACAAGCTCGTCGAGCCGGGCGGCATCGAGATCGACGGCGTGCCGCTCGATCTTGGCAAAATCAATGTGCCGTGCTATTTCATCTCCACCATCGAAGATCACATCGCTCCGTGGAAGAGCACCTTCATGGGTGCGACCCGCTTAACCGCGCCCGTGCGTTTTGTGCTGGGCGGCTCCGGCCACATCGCCGGCGTGGTCAATCCGCCTGTCGCCAACAAGTACGGCTACTGGATCAATCCTGCCGCCGAGCTTGCCCCGACTGCGGACGAATGGTTCTCCGGGGTGGTGCAGCACGAAGGGTCGTGGTGGGTCGATTGGCAGAAATGGATTGCGGAGCATGACAACACGAAAGTCGCCGCGCGCGACCCGTCCAACGGGGCGCTGAAGGCGTTGGAAGACGCTCCCGGCTCTTACGTCAAGTTCCGGCTTTGATGTAATACCCGCGTGTAATTGCAGCCCGTAGGCCAGTGTGAAAGACACGTTCTTTCACACTGGCCTTTGCAATAGCGTGTAGGTTGGGGTGAGCAGAGCGAACCCCAACGCTGGAGGAAAAAATAACCGTATGATATACGGATGCGCATATCAGATGATCTTCCCATTTTGGAACGCGCATACGTTGGGGTTCGCTACGCTCACCCCAACCTACAGTGCTACCCTGGCGAAGGCGATTTACTGACCGATGTACGCAGCAAGCGCCCGACGGGTCAGGTCATTAAGCGTCATGGAGCGACGCGCTGCCTCGACGCTGGCAGCCAAATGCAGGTCATGCCCAACACGCACATTGAATGATCCCTTACAGGGTATCTCGGGGCTGCGGCCTCGCTCCTCGCAATCGGCCAAATAATCATCTACAGCTTCGCGGAATGCTTGCTCAAGCTCCGCCACCGTTTGCCCCTCGTAGCTCGCCAGGGTGCGCACGAACTGCAATCTTCCAAACAGACAGTTATCTTCCGGGCTTGCTTCGATGGAACCGTAGTATCCACGGTAATTCAGCATGCTGTTCATCAGATCATACCCCCTTCTTTCAGGTGTTCCATAACGAGGCGTTTTACGTAGAATTTAAGCTCGTTTCCCGGATGCGGTCTGTGCAGGCTGATGGCTGCAAGCGGGTTGCCATTGTCGAACTTGACGCGGGAACCGCTGCCTTGTTCCTGTCGGTATCCAAGCCCACACAGCAGCGTCACCAACTCCTGCCATGTCATAACAGCCTGTGTGTTTTGTAGTCGGCCCTGAACAATAGCAAGTGTAGCCCGAGCCTACCCGTGGCAGTGAGATGGTCACGAGGGGCTTGATGGACACTCGTAGAGGCGCGATTTATCGCGCCCAAATTGCGGCGCTCGTGCTCATTGGGCGCGATAAATCGCGCCCCTACGTCATTTT
>JGI24702J35022_10001302_pt1 | contig 15526 bp, 16 predicted proteins | sample TergutTh196P4_FD_35022 | JGI IMG/M metagenome (IMG submission 35022)
CGTTGGCCCGCGCGGTCTCCAGCGACACACGGGGCCGCGCTTGTATGTTGGCATGGTTGTCGCGCACGCGGGCGTAGTCGGCGGCAAGCCGCTCCCGGAATTCACTGGCGTTTGTGCCGGTGCTGGAAAGCAACGCGCCGATGACGCCGACGGCGCGGGAGGCATCGGGCACGTAGACGACGGGCTGCGCGTAATGGGGCGCGATCTTGATGGCGGTATGAGCGAGACTCGTGGTGGCTCCACCGATCAGGAGCGGCATCGAAAAGCCCTGGCGCTGCATTTCGGCGGCAACGCCACACATTTCTTCGAGCGAGGGAGTGATGAGGCCGGACAGGCCGACGGCGATGGCTTCATGCTCACGCGCCGCCGCCAGGATTTTGTCGGCGGGAACCATCACGCCGAGGTCGATCACCTCGAATCCGTTGCAAGCCAGCACCACGGCCACGATGTTCTTGCCAATGTCGTGCACGTCGCCCTTCACGGTGGCCAACACGATACGGCCCTTGCTTGCTCCGCCGCTACGTGCCTTGTCCGCCTCGATGAAGGGCACGAGATGCGCCACGGCCTGCTTCATCACCCGCGCAGATTTGACGACTTGCGGCAAAAACATCTTGCCCGCGCCGAACAACTCGCCGACGACTTCCATTCCGGCCATGAGCGGGCCTTCGATGACCGCGAGCGGGGGTTTGCCTTCGGCTTCCAGCCGGGCGCGAAGCTCTTCGGTATCGGCGACGACGAAATCGGCAACGCCCTTGATGAGCGCGTGTTTGAGCCGTTCCTCCACCGGCGCGTCGCGCCAGGCGGTGTCTTGACTCGGCCCCGCGCCTTGCGCCCTGCCTGCCTCCTTCATCGTTTTGGCAAACTCGATCAACGCCTCGGCTGCGCCGGGATGACGGTTCAGCACCACGTCTTCCACTTTTTCGCGCAGATCGGCATCGAGCGCGTCGTAGACGCCGAGCATCCCGGCGTTGACGATGCCCATCGTCAGTCCGGCGCGAATGGCGTGGGTGAGGAAAACCGTGTTGATGGCCTCCCGCACCGTGTCGTTCCCCCGGAAGCTGAAACTCACGTTCGAGACCCCGCCGGAGGTATGCGCACGCGGCAGGTTCTCCCCGATCCAGCGCACCGCCTCGAAGAAATCGTTGGCGTAATTGTCGTGCGCCTCGATGCCGGTTCCAATGGCGAAGATGTTGGGGTCGAAGATGATGTCTTCGGGCGGAAAATCCGCGCCGCCTTCGGCCAGCGGCCCGACCAGCAAATCGTAAGCGCGCTGGCAAATCGAAATCTTGCGCGCGAGCGTGTCGGCCTGACCCGTCTCGTCGAACGCCATGACGACGATGGCCGCGCCATAGCGCCGCGCAAGCCGCGCCTGCCGCAGAAACTCCGCATCGCCCGCCTTGAGCGAAATGGAATTGACGATGCCCTTGCCCTGAATGCAACGCAGCCCCGCCTCGATGACTTCCCAGCGCGAGGAGTCGATCATCATCGGCACCTTGGCGATGTCCGGCTCGGTGGCGACGAGTTTCAGAAAGCGCGTCATAGCCGCTTCCGAGTCGAGCATCGCTTCGTCCATGTTGACATCGACGACCTGCGCCCCGTTTTCCACCTGCTGCCGCGCCACGGAGAGGGCGTCCTCGTAACGGCCTTCCCCGATCATGCGGGCGAAGACGCGCGAGCCGGTCACATTCGTGCGTTCGCCCACATTCACGAACAGGCTTTCCTTGTCGACCTCGAATGCTTCCAGCCCCGAGAGCCGTAGCCGGGGCGCGGGTTCCGGCAAGCGACGCGGCGCGACACCCTCCACCGCGCGAACGATTGCCGCGATGTGTTCCGGCGTGGTTCCGCAGCAACCGCCAATGATATTCACCAACCCGGCCCGCGCCCAGTCGCCGATCTCGGCGGCGAGTGCTTCCGGCGTTTCATCGTAGCCGCTTGGCGAGAGCGGATTCGGCAACCCCGCATTCGGGTGGGCGGAAACGAAGCTCCCGCAGTGGGCGGCGAGTTCCGCCACGTAAGGCCGGAGTTCTTTCGCCCCAAGGGCACAGTTCAAACCGAAGGCAAGCGCCCCCGCGTGCATGAGCGAATGCCAGAAGGCCACAACCGTCTGCCCTGAAAGCGTGCGCCCGGAGGCATCCGTGATCGTGCCGGAGATCATCACCGGCAGGCGTTGGCCGCGTTCGTCGAACAGGCGTTCGATAGCAAAGACGGCTGCCTTCGCGTTCAGCGTGTCGAAAATCGTTTCGATCAGCAGCACGTCGGCCCCACCGTCCACGAGGCCGCGCGCCGCGTCGAAATAATCGTCGGCAAGCGCCTCGAATTCAATATTGCGAAAACCCGGATCGTTCACGTCCGGCGAAATCGACAACGTGCGCGAAGTCGGCCCCAACACGCCCGCGCAAAAGCGGGGTTTATCGGGCGTGCGCGCGGTGAATTCGTCGCACAGCGCACGCGCCAGCCGGGCGCTTGCCACGTTCAGCTCATACGCAATCTCCGAGAGATCGTAATCCGCCTGCGATACACGGGTCGCGTTGAACGAACAAGTCTCGATGATGTCCGCCCCGGCTTCCAGGTAAGCGCGGTGAATATCGCCGATGACATCGGGCCGTGTGAGCACGAGCACATCGTTATTACCCTTGATTTCTTTCGGATGATCCTTGAAGCGTTCGCCCCGGTAGTCGGCTTCCGTCAGCCCCCGCTGCTGGATCATCGTGCCCATCGCCCCATCCAGCACCAGGATGCGGCGGGTGAGCAGTTGGCGGAGTGTGCGGTCGGCTTGCATCGTGTCCTCGATTCCTTTCGTCTGGCCTGCGCCCGAAAACATGAACGGCGCGGCAAACCGGCGGTGGTTTGCGAGCGCCGTTACTTCAAGCGGCTAAACGTTGGGATTCGCTGATCTCATCCCAACCTGCATGCTATCGGCTGCGTGGAGCGGGTGAAGGGAATCGAACCCTCGTATGCAGCTTGGGAAGCTACCGTTCTACCATTGAACTACACCCGCTCTGACCCCTTGGAGGAGGCGCGAACGCTCTCCGGAGGAGGATTGTAGCATCAGCCGTTCCCCTGCCCCCTTCGGATTTTGTGATCGAGCGGATAATTGTATTGTATCGTTACAAGTTGCTCCACCCGTTCCGAAGTATCATCCACCGCATGATCCACATCACCGTCAACGGACAGCCCGAAACCCTGCCGACAGGCTCCAGCGTGTCGGCCCTGCTCGAACAACGCGAGTTGACGGGCATGCGTCTGGCCGTCGAACGCAATGGCGAGATCGTGCCACGCGCGCGCCACGCCGATACCCTTCTTGCAGAAGGCGATACACTGGAAATCGTCTCTGCGGTGGGCGGCGGCTGATTTTCCTTTACCCCATCCATTTATCCTGGCCCGAACATGAACGATTCTCTGACAATCGCCGGTAAAGACTTCACCTCCCGCCTGCTGGTCGGAACCGGCAAGTACCGGGACTTCGCCCAGACGCGCGCGGCAGTCGATGCCTGCGGCGCAGAAATCGTCACCGTGGCTATCCGCCGCACCAACCTGGGCCAGAATCCGAACGAGCCAAACCTGCTCGATTTTCTGCCTCCAGGGCGTTTCACCATTCTGCCCAATACCGCCGGTTGCTTTACCGCCGATGAGGCCGTGCGCACCCTGCGACTGGCGCGCGAACTGCTCGACGGCGCGGCGCTGGTCAAGCTCGAAGTGCTGGGTGAGGCCCAGTCGCTTTACCCGAACATGCCCGAAACCCTGAAAGCCGCCGATGTCTTGGTCAGGGAAGGTTTTCAGGTCATGGTCTACTGCGCCGACGATCCTATCCAGGCAAAAATGCTCGAAGACATCGGTTGCGTGGCGATCATGCCGCTGGCTTCTCTCATCGGCTCCGGCATGGGCATCCTCAATCCGTGGAACCTCGCGCTCATCATCGAACGGATCGGCGTGCCCGTCATCGTCGATGCCGGGGTCGGCACGGCCTCCGATGCCACGATTGCGATGGAACTGGGGTGCGACGGCGTGCTGATGAACACCGCCATCGCCCACGCGAAAGACCCGGTACGCATGGCGGGCGCGATGAAAAAGGCGGTCGAGTCCGGACGCGAAGCCTGGCTGGCGGGCCGGATGCCGAAAAAAACCTACGTGGCCGATCCCAGTTCGCCGCTCACGGGGCTGATCGGTTCATGAACGTGACTGCGCGCAGCGCCGCCACGGAAACCGACACCGACAACGACTCCATCCCCCTGCCCGCGCACCGCTTCTCCAGCCGCTCGATCCGCAGTTTCGTGCTGCGCCAAGGGCGCATGTCGCCCGCGCAATGCCGCCATCTCGATGAAATGATGCCGAAAATCGGCATTCCATACCGACCGGAGCCGCTCGATCTCACGGCGGCATTTGGTCGCGCCGCGCCGAAAATCCTTGAAATCGGCTTCGGCATGGGCGAGACCACGGCGAAAATCGCCACAGCCAACCCCGAAATCGACTATCTCGGAGTCGAAGTGCACGGCCCAGGGGTCGGCGCGCTGTGCAAACTCATCGCTGAAGGCAATATCACGAACCTGCGCATCGTCCAGCACGATGCCGTCGAGGTGTTGCGCGACATGATCCCCGACGGCGCGCTGGCCGGGGTGCATGTGTTTTTCCCCGACCCCTGGCGCAAGGCTCGTCATCACAAACGCCGCCTGATACAGCCCGACTTCGTCGATCTCACAGCGATAAAACTCGCTCCCGGCGGTTATCTCCACTGCGCGACCGACTGGGAAAACTACGCCGAATGGATGCTCGAAACCCTCTCGGCAAGCACGCTGGAAAACACCGCCGACGGCTTTGCGCCCCGGCCCGCATACCGGCTGCCGACCAAGTTCGAGCATCGCGGCCTGCGACTCGGGCACGGTGTATGGGATGTCGTTTTCCGGCGGCCTCAGTAGGACGGAATCCACCATCCGTCAGCCGTTCGGGAACCTCTGAACAACTCCGTATCCACTGTTTGTCATCCTGCGCGAAGTCGCAGGATCCATGCGATGTGTGGATTGCAGCGACTTCGCTTCGCTACGCGCTGCAATGACATGAGGGTTGTTCAGAGGTTCCTTTGTGTATCTCTACGCAGCGCACGATCCAAAGCCGGGTCGATAATCCCGGATCGAACACACATGTCGCCAAAATGGCGGCATGTGTTAGAGTTTATTTCCGGTCGAGATCAGAGAGTCCAAGATGGCAACCCCCGCTACGATTCAGAGCCGCATTGGCGCGCGTGTTCCTCACGAAGTCTACGAGACGCTGCGCCGCGCCGCCGAGTTGACGGGCGCCACCGTCAACCAGTTTCTCGTTCAGGCCGCGCTCAAGGAGGCTCAAGCCGTCATCGAGCGGGAAGACGTGATTCGCCTGTCTCCGCGCGACTGGAACTGGCTGCTGGAACTCGTGGAAAACCCGCCCAATGCCAGACTGAAGGCAGCAATGGCGCGTTACCACGAAACCGTGCAAAGCGATGCGGATACAACCCCTGACCCGCAATCATGACCGGCACGGCTTCGAATGCGGTCGCCCGGAGTTGAACATCTGGCTGCGGCAGGTCGCCTGCCAACATCAGGACAAGGGGCTATCGAAGAGTTTCGTTGCGACACACGAGGACGGTTCCAGGCGAATTTGCGGCTATTATGCCCTGACGCTTGCCGAACTCGAAACGCGTTACCTGCCCGATGTCTGGCGCAAGAAGCTGCCGCGCCGGATTCCGGGTGTCCGTCTGGGACGACTTGCAGTTGACAAGGCATTCCAGGGTAAGGGGTTGGGCGAATTGTTGTTGACCGATGCGCTCATGCGGACACGGCGCGTCACGGTCGAGGCAGGCGGCATCGGCTTGTTCGTTGATGCCATTGATGAACAGGCGGCAGATTATTATGCGCGTTTTGGATTCGCCCCCGCGCCAGACAACCGGCTTTTGCTGCTGTTGCCGGTAACAGGGTTGTTTGCCTGAACACGGGTCTCGCGCTTGTCTCCGCCATTTATGGCGGAGTCGAGCGAGACAAAGCGTAACAGGGAGCCGAAGGCTCCCCAAGACCGTATCGAGGAATCCCCTGCCTTCAGGCAGGGGTGACTCAAAAACAGAAAAAGGTTCCCCATGCTCAAATTCATTGCCCGTTTGTTGCGCCATATCTGGCTTTTCATAGACGGCGCGCGCCGTGTTGCCATGAACCTCATCCTGCTGCTCATCATCGTAATGGTCATTGCCGCCATTGCGCATCCGGGGCCGACCGTGCCCAAGGCCGGGGCGGCACTGCTCGTGCGGCCTGTCGGCACCCTGGTCGAACAGGCCACCTTCGAGTTCTCCCTGAGCTCTCTGTCCGACGAGCAGCAGAAAGAAACGCCGCTGCCCGACCTGCTCGAAGCCATACGCGCCGCCCGTGACGATTCACGCATCAAGCTCATCGTGCTCGAAACCGACAAAATCGAAGGCGGCGGTCTTGCCAAGTTCGGCGAACTGCGCGCAGCCATCGCCGATTTCAAGACTTCGGGCAAGAAGGTGCTGGCACGCGGCGAACACTTCAACCAAAACCAGTATTTCCTCGCCTCCATCGCCGATGAAGTACATCTGGCCCCCGACGGCCATGTGCTCCTGCAAGGGCTGGCAAGATTTCCCACGTATTACCGGGGCGCACTCGACAAACTCGGCGTCAAGGTGCACCTGTTCCGTGGCGGGGAATACAAATCCTTCGGCGAACCGTTTACCCGCAACGACATGTCGAAAGAAGACCGCGAGGCAAGTCTGACGCTTCTCAACGGGCTTTGGGGGCACATCCGCAGCGAGATCAGCGCCGCACGCAAGCTGACCCCCGAGACATTCGACCAGTACACCCTCGATTACCTCAAAACACTCAAGGCCGCCAAGGGCGATCCCGCCGCCATCGCACAGAGCGCCGGATTCATCGACCGCTTTTCCACCCGCGATCAATGGCGTGCGCGGATCAAGGAGAGTCTTGGCGGCGCCGACAGCGCCGACAAGGATTACCGCCATATCAACGCCAGCGACTACCTCACCGCAGTTCGCCGCGCCCGCCCCGAGAAGCTCGACCAAATCGCCGTGCTGGTTGCACAGGGAACCATCGTCGACGGTGAACAACCGCCCGGCTCCGTCGGCGGCGACAGCTTCGCCCGCCTGATCCGCCAGGCGCGCGAAAACAAGCGGATCAAGGCGTTGGTCATCCGCATCGACAGCCCCGGCGGCAGCGCCGGAGCGTCCGAAGTCATCCGTCGAGAACTCGAACTTACCCGTGAAGCCGGTAAGCCCGTCGTCGCTTCGATGAGTTCTCTGGCGGCCTCCGGCGGGTACTGGATCGCAGCAGGGAGCGATGAAATTTTTGCCGAACCCGCTACCTTGACCGGCTCGATCGGCGTTTGGGGCATGTTTCCCGAGTTCTCCGATCCGCTCGGCAAGCTGGGGTTGAGCGTCGACGGCGTCGCCACCGCCCCCTTGGCCGCCGCGCTCGATCCGCGTCGCCCGCTCGACCCCGCAGTGGCCGAAGCCCTGCAACTGAATGTCGAACACACCTACCGCCGTTTTCTCGAAACCGTCGCCAAGGCGCGCAAAATGGAACCCGACGCCGTCGATAAAATCGCCCAGGGCCGGGTCTGGAGTGGCCAGGAGGCGCTCGATCTGGGACTCGTCGACCATGTGGGGGGACTCGATGCCGCGCTGCTCTCCGCTGCCAGTCGCGCCAAACTGAAGGAAAGGAGCTACAGCGTCACCTGGCCGACGCAGAGCGTTCCACCCATGCGCCAGTTGTTGAAGCAGATATTCGGCACGGACAACGACGAAAATCCTGCCGCTGCCAGATCCTCTCCAACCAACGACCTCCTCGTGCGCCTTGCCGCCGATCTCAAATCGCTGGCACTCTGGAACGATCCACGCCACATCTACATGCATTGCCTGTGCGAGATGCCATGAGCCTGCCGATGCCCTCGACACTGGACGTATCCGTTCGGCAACTCCCGGCGACGAGAATCGTCCTGTTCGTCCTGACACTACTCGTCTGGCCGCATGCGGCTGCACAGGATCAGGATTTCCTCCCGCCCGACCGGCCGCCTGCGGCAGCCCGGAATGAAGGCGATGACAAATATCCGTTCCGAATCAACGCATACAAATCTCCGCAAAGGACCCGGTTCGTCGCCGTCAACAGCAGTGCGGCGGCGATCACCGTCTCTTTCGGACTGGATGGAAGCAATTTCGATTCGGACAAAATGCTGCCCGTCACGTTCGTCGTCAATCCCTATTCCAGCTACGACATCGCCCAGATTACCCCGGCAACACGCTGGGAACCCTTACGTTTCAGTCTCCGATACTCGTTCCAGCCCGGTGACGCATTCATGCCGCCCGACGGGTACGCCCGCTACCTCCTGCCGTTCAGCAAAGGCGAGCCGTTTCTCGTCGTGCAGAGTCCCACCAGCAAACCCGGAACCGGCACCCTCATCACCCACAACAACGATCACTCCCGGTACGCTTTCGACTTTGGCGTTGCCGAAGGCACGCTTGTCACCGCTGCGCGAGACGGCGTCGTGGTCGACATAGTGGATACCTTCACCGTAGGCCGACCCGACCCGTCGCTCAGCGGCAAGGCCAACTTCGTCGGCATCATGCACGCCGACCGCAGCGTCGCCTATTACGTGCATCTGTCGCCACGCGGCGTACTCGTCAAACCCGGCCAGCAAGTGCTCGCTGGCGAAGCCATTGCCTACTCCGGCAATACCGGCTACAGCCACGGCCCGCACCTGCATTTCGACGTGCGGCGGGCGGCCATTTCGGATAGGGGTGAGGTGGTCCAACTGTCGGTTCCGGTGGACTTTTACCGACGCGACGGGGCAGGCGAAAGAGTCCCGCTCGTAGACGGCATGCTGATCAAGGCGCCATAGCCCGCCTTGTTCCCCTGCCTGGAGGGATGCCCGAAGGGCGGAGGGCCATACGGTTATCTTCCGCCCAATGTCGGGATAGCGGTTCGTTACTGGCGGAGGCGGTGAGATTCGAACTCACGGACGGTTGCCCGTCGCCGGTTTTCAAGACCGGTGCAATCGACCACTCTGCCACACCTCCTGCAAGCCTCGCGTCCTCGCGTAACGCCGTCGGGTTACGCGAGGGCGCGATGGTGACACGGGTGATGAATGTCCGCAAGCCGGTCAATGCGCGGGTTTGTTCAAGGGACGCACCACCGCGTTGACTTCCACGGTTTCCTGCTTGCCCCCGGCCTCGATCACGAGGGTGAGCGGTACGATGTTTCCTTCTTTTGCCTGCACGGTGAGCTCGAACAGCATCACATGAAAACCGCCGGGCTTGAGTTCGACCGTTGCGCCCGCAGGCAGAGGGAGATTCGAAATCTGGCGCATTTTCATGGTGTCGCCGATCATGGCCATTTCGTGAATCTCCGCCCGTCCGGCCAGGGTCGTGCGTACATCCACCAGTTTGGCATCGACCGGAGAAGTGATTTTCATGAAGGCGCCGGTGGTTTTTTGTTCCGGAACGGTCGCGCGTACCCAGGGTTCTGTAATGCTGACCTGGGCATGAACGGCAGGAGCAGCAAAGAGCATCACGGCAAGAGCCATGAACAGGTGCTGTTTCATCATCGGGTTTCCTTATCGGTGGTGGACAATGGGTCAAGAAGAAGCGCCACGTCGGCAGCAATAAGCTCAGCAGTGCTCTGATGAGTCACCGCCAGCCGCAAACGGCCCTCCGGGTCGTACACGTAGCTGGTCGCAGTATGGTCGATGGTGTAGCCAAAACTGGTAGGCACTTTGCGGAAATAAATCCGAAAGGCGTCCGCCGTTTCTCGTGTCTTTTCCAGCGTATCATAAAGACCAATGACGTTGGCGTCAAAGGCGGCGCTGTATTCACGCAGGACTCCGGGAAGATCGCGTTCGGGGTCGAGGGTGATGAAGATGATTTGAAACCGTTCGCCATCGGCGCCGAGAAGACGGCGCACGGCGGCGGCGCGTTGCAGCGCGGTGGGACACACGTCCGGACACTGTACGAAGCCGAAAAACACCATCACGACCTTGCCCCGGAACTCGGAGAGCCGCCGGGTGTTGCCATCGGGGTCGAGGAGCGCGAAATCGCGCCCATAGTCCGCGCCGCTGATGTCGAGATTGTGAAAGCGCGACCCGTTGCCACAGCCGATCAACGGCAGCGCACAGCAGGCAAGGCCGACGCGCAGGAACGCCCTTCTCCACGGATTCATTGCTTCTTGCTTCTTCATGCCATGCTTTCGAGTCATCCCGCCATCGATGGCGGGGATTGCGCTCGGCCCAGGTTTTTCGGGAGCAGGCCGGCGAAAATTTCGGGCAACATCAGGGTCGCCAGACTACGCTGGGTAAACAAGTATCGTCCATCCACGATGAAGCCGAGCTCTTCCCAGGGTACGGCATCGTTGAGCAATTCAATGGCGCAGTCGATATTCATTTCCGTCTTTGGGAACAGGGCCAGGATGGAGCCATCGTAAGCCTTGCAGGGGTGCTTGAAAAATGGCCGTTTGTTTCGTGTTTTTGCATTGATGTAAATGCGTCCTGCCGCCGATTTGTGATAATCGCGTCCCCATTTCCACCAGTTGCTTTCATCAAATTTCTGTATTCGACGCGCAAGCAGTGTTTCTTTGTGGGATTCCAGATAAGGATGATGAAGATTGTAGATCATACGCCGGGTTTTCCCGGTTGTGACTGTGTGTGAGCAGACAAGTTCGAGATTGCCTTCCGGGTGGATATAAATCTTGTCTGCCCCCGATACGCCTCCGACCTTGACCTCGAACAGATCGGCAAGCGGCACACAAAGATGGGCATGGGTGAAGGCGATTTGTCCTTGCAGATGCACCATTTTGCGCGTGTCCCATTGCGCGTCGCCCAGCCGTCGCCAGAGGGTGCGGCGCGAAAAGTCGCCGCGCACGAACCGGAAAATCGCGCAATTGGGTACCGCGTCCATGAAAAGGCGCGTGTCCCCGGTCTCACACCAGTGCGAGATCGTGCCCTGACCGTACAGCCAGTCGTTGAGCTTTGCCGCCGAGGTCAGTTTGATGAATTCGCGCGGCACGATGAAAATCAATTCCCCGCCATCGGCAAGGTGGCGGATGCTTTTTTCGATAAAGAAAAGAAAGAGGTTCGAGCGCCTGTCAAAGAGCTTTGAAGACAAGCGCGCGCGGGTTTCGGGGGCGATGTCCTGGTAGCGCACGTAGGGCGGATTGCCGATGATGGTGTCAAACCGTTCCGTTGCGGGAAGATCGAAAAAGTCCATGACCCGTGCGTCAGACGGCGCAATGCGGGCATCCAGTTCGATGGCTGTGCACCCCGGCAAATGACGCGAAAACGCGCCCTTTCCCGCCGATGGTTCGAGCGTGCGCCCCTGGTTCATGCGCAAGTCCAACATGGCGCGCACGATGGCATCGGGGGTGAAGACCTGACCGAGCGTGGCGATGTCGAAAGGAGGCTTGCTCATTTCAGCCAGTTTTCGATAACCAAACCGGGATAACTGGAAAAATCCCGTTCATTGTTGGTAACGAGCGTTGCGCCCAGGGAAATGCAGTGCGCGGCAATCAATTTGTCGAGATGATCCGTTTTTCTATCCCGAGTCGCCCGACGCACCGGCCCATAGGCGCGGGCGGCATCGATGTCGAAAGACCGCACTTCAATCATTTCCACGAGATCATCGAGCACTTGGCGCTCACGTTCCGGGTTGGCGCAAACGGAAAGACCGTATTCCAGTTCGGCAAAGGTGATCGAAGACATCACCACATCGCCGACATGGCACTGCGCAAACCTCGCCGCAACGGCGGGCGGCTGCTGTTGCGTCAGGTAAATGCACATGTTGGTATCGAACATGTAGCAAGGCATCAGAATGTCTCCCGATCACGCTGTCCCTGTTTCTCCCTGTCGCCAACCGCCGCAACGAAATCCGGCGAAAAGCGGGCAAAAATGTCGAGCACGCCCGCCAGCGAACGCCGAGCAGGGCGGATGCGCAACTCATCCCCGATGCGCTCGATTTCCAGCGTCATGTCGGTTTGCGAATAGGCCAGTTCAGCCGGAATGCGCACCGCCTGCGAGTTGCCGTTGCGAAAGACCTTGGTGACGAGCACGACATTATCCTTTTCGGATGTGGTATCAACAGTCTAGCGCATAGGCAACGAAATGTACATCCATGGATGTACATTCATGACCGCGCGTTTCAGTGTAAAAAACGTGTCTTTGAGCTACCCCGCCAAACATGGCGGGATTTCCTGACACGCGCTACGTGCCGGGTTTTCGCGCAAAGGAGCGCACACCGTCGAGGCGCTCGCCGAAATAACGGGTCTTGAGCGAGTCGACGCGCACTTTCTGACCCGGTGCAGGGGCGTGGACGAAACGACTGTTGCCGATGTAGACGCCTACATGGGAATACCGGCGCTTCATCGTGTTGAAGAAAACGAGATCGCCGGGCGTGAGCTCCTTGCGCTTGATGGGACGTGTCATTCGGGCGATGGTTGCGGCGTGATGCGGCAGACGGCGTTTGCTGACCTGCTCCACCACATGCGCCACCAGGCCGCTACAGTCCAGCCCTTCCCTGGGATGAGCGCCACCCCAGCGGTATTCCGTGCCTATCAGGGCGAGCGATCGCACGACGATTTCCTCGCGTTGGGCAGAGCTGTCGATAATGAAATACTTGGCGAACGGGGAATATTTTTCGTCGCCGGCCAGCATGTCGGTGTATGGGTATTCGGAGGTCGGCGCGATGGAACAGGCGCTGACGACGGCGCAGGCCAGCATCGACAGGACCAGGCGCCCCCACCGCTGGACGATTCTAGGCATCGTGGGTGACATTGGATTCGACATGACCGATCGTGGTGTGCAATTCATGAAGCCCGGCCCGGAAGCGACGGGCATTGTCGACATAATGACGGGCGTTTCCGTGAAGACGTGTGACTTCTTCGTCGGTAAGCGTGCGCAATATCCGACCCGGCGATCCGACGACCAGGGAACGATCCGGGATGCTCTTGCCTTCGGGAATCAGCGCCTTCGCGGCGATGAGGCAATCCTTGCCAACGACGGCATTGTTGAGCACGACGGCGTTGATGCCGATCAGGCAGCCGTCGCCGATGACGCAACCGTGCAACATGGCCATGTGGCCGACGGTGACGTTCTTGCCGATCGTCAGCGGCACGCCCTCATCGTTGTGGAGGATGGAGCCATCCTGGATGTTGGTTCCNTCGCCGATTTCAATCGGTTCGTTGTCNCCACGAATGACCACGTTGTACCAGACGCTTACGNCGCGGCCAATGCGCACATCGCCGATGATCGTCGCGTTGTGGGCAATCCAGGAGCCTTCGCCGATCCGAGGCTTGTGTTCGTCCAGAACGTAAATACTCATAGGTTTTCTTCTCTCTCCGGAGCTTTTGGTCTTGCTGTCGCAAGGCTGTGCACCATATGGCTTCGGATCATAACAAGCATGGAGGCATTAGAGCGTTTTTTTATTGAGTCACCCTGTCATTGCACCGGGAGGAGTTGGCATAGAATTGCGCCTTCGATCCTGCTTCGTTGGCTCATGTTTACTCAACCCATTGCCACCCTGCGGCGCGATGGCGACGCTCTGGTCATTCTCGACCAGACCCGGTTGCCCTGGCGTGTGGTGGAGCGTCGGCTTGCCACGCTCGAAGACGTTGCCGAGGCCATTTCCACGATGCGGGTACGCGGCGCGCCGTTGATTGGCTGCGTTGCGGCCTATGGCGTAGCCGTGGCGCTCTCGACGGGGGCGGGGGATGATGCTGTGCTCGATCATGCGCTGACCGTGTTGCGGGCGACGCGACCGACTGCGGTTAACCTCGCGTGGGCGCTGAATCGCATGGATGCGCGCCTGAGACCGCTTTCTTCCGCTGCGCGGCGGGAAGCGTCATGGATCGAGGCCGGGGACATTTACGCGGAGGATGCTGCGATGTGTGCGGCCATTGGGGCGTCCGGGATGGGGTTGCTGCGCGCGATGCCTCGACGCGCCGGTCGGACCTTGCGGGTGATGACCCACTGCAATGCGGGCTGGTTGGCTACGGCGGGGATGGGCACGGCGCTTGCGCCGGTCTATGCTGCCTGTGCCGAGGGGCTGGAGGTGGAGGTTTTCGTTTCCGAAACGCGCCCGCGCAACCAGGGTTTGTTGACGGCCTGGGAGCTTGCCGCTGCCGGGATCAGGCATACGCTGATGGCCGACAATGCCGCCGGGCTGCTGCTCATGCGCGGCGAAGTCGATGCGGTGATCGTCGGCGCGGATCGGATTGCGGCCAATGGCGATACCGCGAACAAGGTGGGAACGTATCTGAAGGCGCTGGCGGCGCGCGCGTCAGGGGTTCCGTTTTATGTTGCGGCCCCGGTATCGACTTTCGATGCAGGAACGGCTTGCGGGGAAATGATCCCGGTGGAGGAGCGCGCCGCGGAGGAGGTGTTCTTCGTCGAGGGGCTGGATGGGGAAGGCTGCCCGAAACGGTTGAGATTGGCCCAGGAGGGTACTTGTGTCGTCAATCCGGCTTTCGATGTAACTCCGGCGGATCTCGTTTCGGGCTTCATCACTGAGCGCGGCATGATCGGGGTTGAGGGCTTGTCCGATTTTTTGCGGAGTGTCCGGACATGAACGAGGGAAGCGAAAACGCGCTGGCCGGTGAATTGCTGGCAGTGACTCGCGCCTTGAAGGCGCATCGGCTCAATGTCGGCACTTCGGGCAACACGAGCGTGCGTTGTGGCGACGGTTTCCTGATTACGCCGAGCGGCTTGCTGCCGGAGCGGGCCGTTGACATGGTGTGGATGGGAATGGATGGCGCTTGCGTCGGGGAACTTGCGCCTTCTTCGGAATGGCGGATTCACCGCGACATTTACGCAAGTGTTTCCGGGGCGGGGGCGATTGTGCATGCCCACCCGCCGTTTGCGACGGCGCTGGCCTGTCAGCGCGTGGATATTCCGCCGTTTCATTACATGATTGCGCTCTTCGGAGGCAGCAGTGTGCGCTGCGCGGCTTATGCGACGTTTGGCACGGAGGCGCTTTCAAAGAACGTGCTGGCGGCATTGGCTGGACGCAACGCCTGTCTGCTTGCCAATCACGGGATGGTGGCCTATGGGCGCGATCCTGCGCACGCGCTGGCTCAGTCCATCGAGTTGGAGGCGCTGTGTGAACAGTACTGGCGCGCTTGCCAGCCGGAGCCGCCGGTGTTGTTGTCCGAAGAAGAAATGGCGGATGCGATGGAGCGTTTTCGACATTACGGAGCACGAAAATTCGGGCTTTGAGCGCCGCAGCTTGCGACGTGATGTCGAGCGTTGCCAGAAACAGAGTGCATCGGCCATGTTGCAGGATCGGCTCATCGGGCGCGTTCGTGTCTTGTTGGAGTTTGTCCGGGAAGGTGGCGCGGTCGTAAAACACCGTTGCTCTGTCCAGTGGAATCACTTCCCGCGTCTGGCAGCCTGCCGCGAGAAACACGGCCAGTAGGGTGAGGAAAAGACGGTTCATTTGAGGTCTCCAGTCCGTGTAGCCTGGATAAGCGAAGCGCCATCCGGGGATCGTGCCATTCGA
>JGI24702J35022_10001303_pt1 | contig 15519 bp, 17 predicted proteins | sample TergutTh196P4_FD_35022 | JGI IMG/M metagenome (IMG submission 35022)
GCGGGATGGACACTGGCATAAGTCGTCAGAACACGCAGCGGCAACAAGCTCCCGCCCTTCCCTGAACCAAAACCCCCGCCCTCCCGTTAGACCGGGACCCGAAAGGGATAGAATCAATAGGGCGTCTGAAGAAAGCCAGTGATGAAACAGCACCGAAGGGGCAGAGCGCGACACTGGAGGAAGCGGCGGGGGAACAGCACCTTGACAACCGAACAGACCCCCGCGACCTGTCGCCGCAGCAGTGCAGGGCAGGCAAGTCCTCGCGCTCCGTGAGTTCGTAGGCTTTGGGCCGAGATATGCCCATTGCCTGGCCCACCTCGTCAACCGTCATCGTTACCTTGTCCAAAGAAATTTTCCTCCTTCATGAAAATTCTATTGACAGTTGCGTGCAATTATGTTAAACTGTCTACAACCATTATACACCAAAACAAACGCAAAGTAAAGACATTTCATAAAATTATTGTTGACAGTCTACACCAGGCTTTAGCCAGAACGAAAATGTCTATGAATGGAGGGGTAGCCATGAAACTAGGTGAAATAAGTGAAATTGGAATTGATGTGTGCGCATCCGCAAACGACGAATTCGTAAGAATGGATGGAAGCTCGCCTTTTGAAGATTTCTCCGAAGATGAGGCACTTCTTGGAAAACGCTCCGATGGAAAGATTCTTCGTTATGGCGATATTACTGTAACGTTTGCAAACATTCACGGCAATGCAGATATTATCTCAAAAATTGAGCAACGCATTGATAGCTCTTTTAGTACCTCCGGAGATATCGCCTCTATGTTAAGTTTATGCCTTGACTTACTGGAGGAAGATTTTGGTAACATTTGTGCTAAATTGATTATGATGAATGGCGTAAATAATTTCTTGAATAAAAAGACTAAAAACACAAAAAAGGTAAAAGATGCTGTCATTGAGGGGTTTCGCTTGCTATGTATAGTAAGCCACATGCATGCAAGCACTATGGCCAACGATAATAATGGGGAGATAAAAAAGAACGGATTAACAACTAGGCAAATTCTTTTCTTGATACTAGATACTTCAGGATCGCTTTCGAGGACGAATGGAATAAGCTATATGATGGTTCCTGGATCTCTAAATGATGAGCTGGTATTCCTTGATGTTTTCAGGATAACGGACTCATATGCGGCGATTTGCTTTGATGTTGCTCAATTGTTAAAAGAGAGAAAAATGATAAACCTGTGCAAGAATTGCGGAAAATATTTCTTGCCAATCTCTAGAAGTGACGAAATCTATTGCGACAATATTTTCAAAAACGGCAAAACATGTAAGCAATTAGGATATGAAATTAAAGTAAAAAACGATGAGATTCTCAATGCATATAGAACCATTTACAAGACCCAAAACGCCAGAAAACAAAGGCATAAGCACATTGCTGATTCAGGGAATCGATTTAGTGCTTGGGCAGACTACGCCAAGATACAACTGAAGCGCTGCCAAAACGGAGAGATTAACTTAGTAGACTTTGCTGCCAGCATATCAGACGATGATTGGTTGAAAAAGAAAGAGGTGATCCCGAATGCCCCGCAAGAGTAACACACGCAGCGCCCAGGGCGAGGGGAGCATCCGCCAGCGGAAAGACGGCACCTGGGAGGCCCGTTTCACCATAGGCCGCAACCCCGGCACGGGCAAACAAATCCAAAAATCCGTATACGGCAAGACAGAAAAGGAAGTAGTGCAAAAGAAGCGACAAGCTCTCGCCGCCCTCGATAACGGAACCTATACCACCCCTACACGCATGACGCTAGGGCAATGGCTCGATGTGTGGACGTCTGAATACCTGGGCGCGGTGAAGTCTGGCACCGTGCGCACCTACAAGGCGCAGATAAGAAACCACATCAAGCCCGCGCTGGGGGCCTTGAAGCTGCAAGCCCTCAATGCGCACAGTATTCAGGCGTTCTACAACAGCCTACAGCGCGACAAGGGATTATCGGCAAAGACCATCAAGAATGTGCATGGGGTGCTGCACGGTGCCCTGGAACAGGCCGCAGACCTCGACTACATACGGTTCAACCCTGCCGACAAGTGCAAGCTGCCGCGCATTGAAAAGCCGGAGCTCCAGGTGTTGCCAGAGGATAAAATAGCTCCATTCATCGACGCCGCCGGGCAGGATGTCTATGGCACTCTCATGTATATAACCCTGTTTACCGGGTTACGGGAAAGTGAAGCCCTGGGCCTCACCTGGGACTGTGTGGACTTCCACAAGGGGATGATCCACGTGCGCCGACAGCTGCAACGCAATGCCGAAGCCGACACCTACCTACTGGTCCCGCTGAAGAACGACAAGCCGCGCCAGATTACGCCCGCTCCCGCCGTCATGCAACGCCTGCGGGCAAGAAACATACAGCAGAAGCGCGACCGGCTCAAAGCGGGGGCCGCATGGGATAACCCTCTCAATCTGGTATTTACAAACCCGCTCGGCAAGAATTTAATCCAGCGCACCCTTGTAAAGAAATTCAAAGAGATTGCCGCCGCCATCGGTGAGCCTGCCCTACGTTTCCACGACCTGCGGCACTCCTACGCCGTCAATGCCCTGCGCTCAGGTGACGACATAAAAACAGTGCAGGGCAATCTTGGGCACCACACCGCAGCCTTCACCCTCGACACCTACGGCCATGTTACTGAGGAAATGCAACGGGACAGCGCAAACCGCATGGAGGCATTCATACAAAGGCAGAAAAGCAGTTAATGCGCCCGCTCAGGGCATGACAAAACCCCGCTACCGGACGCACCGGCGGCGGGGTCTTGCTTTATGGGTTAAAAAGCTGTAAAGGGTAAACCAAAGGGTAAACGGCCTTTTTAGAGGGCCTTAAAAAGCACAAAAGCCTTGACACACAAGGCTTTCGGCGTGGCAGGGGCAGAAGGACTTGAACCCTCGGCACGCGGTTTTGGAGTTTCGATATTAGAAATTTAAACGGATTTATTCAGTGTTGTTCTGTGCCATCCAAAACCTCGAAAATCGTTGTACATCAAGGCTTACACGCCTTCGAGCGCCACAAACGCCCAAGCATCAACCCAAAGCGACTTTGCACGTTTTCTAACATTTCGTTAGAAAAATGTTAGAAGGAAAACCATAGCGCCGGCCCGCCATTGTAACACCGTTGTTCAAACCAAGCCTATGTTCTCATTTTACCTCGTCAAAAGTGCAGACAGTGTCTGCACTTTTTGCTCCTCCTCACTAAAGTCTCCGAAGCCAACAGCGCTTTGGATAAGATTCAGTAAACATTGTTTGCTGAATTGCGGGCGATGCACTTGGTGGAAATTCCTTGCTCGAGACTCTAATCATTGCGGAATAGACTGTGTTATTCCCCTGTCGTTGTGAGATGAGATATATTCGTCAATGCTGTCCACGATATACACCGGGCCGGTCATGTGCAGGCCGTCCCAGCAACCAACGATGAAGTCAATCGCGCCGGTTTCGCGCAGATAGTTGAAGGCCTCGCGCCCGGTCATATGCTTATTGGTTTTGTAAAGCTCCACGCAGGACGCGAGGAACCAAGTTTCTCCGGCAAATCTGCTCATGACTGCTCCTCCGGCCAGACAATGCGCCCCGTGGCCAATTCCTCTTCTAAAAGGTCATATAGTTCAGGGTATCCCAGGCGCCATACCTTTGTTGTTTCATCCTCCAGGGCGGCATAGAGCTTTGAGTTGTAAAGCAAATCCGAAGCCTGTTCAAGGGGGAGCCCTCTCTTCGCTTGCAGCAATTGCAGAATGCCCGGCGTAATCACCGCGACAACTGCCGAAATGTCTTTTCCCATCCCCTACGCCTCCTCCACTTGATAAGCATCAATAAAGTTGAGATACCCCAGCGCCGCTTCGCTCTTCAGACAAAACTGATCGACCAGCTTCTTTGTCTTTAGCGCAACCAGAGCCGCTTCCTCGGTTAAGAAGCCACCCATCAGGGCTTGAATCGTTGGCATGACGTCATCGTTTGCCACAGCCCCGGTCACAATATCATAGTGTTCGCCGCTATATGATTTCAGCCGGTTCTCCAATACGAAATGTAGCCAGTCGGTATCCGCGCCGTCAAACCGCAGGACCGCCAGTTTTGGCAATGCCTCGTCAAAATCAAACTCGTAAATGCTGACAGTCGGCACGCCTGCCGCTGCGCCTCTACGTCGATTGCATACAACTTTCGAAAAGCGCTGGGCCTGCGTTTCGCTGGAGGTCAAATAGAATCCCGCACCGAAATCAAGCCCACGCGACTGATGAATTAGCTCCGGCTGTTCAACCGCTACGTTGCTGCCATGATATAACCGCATAAGCTTCGCCCGCCTTTCTACCTTATTATACGCGATTTGAGATGAGAAATCAAGGGTACGTAACCTAAAATGCTTATAGCCTTTCCGGGTAGCCTCGCTTTTGATACTCTTCACGTAGAGCGGCTTTCAGCTCCATCCAATTGTCATAATCGTAACTGGCATCATGAATCAAGCCGTGCTCCCGATCCTTCTCGTAGCGTTTGCAATCATCCAAGAAATTTGCCAACCATTTTTCGTTGCAAAGCGACAGGTTGTCGATAATGAATCGCGGAGTGACGCCCGTGATATAAGTGCACCGCCCCATGGAATACCGCAGGGCCGCCCCGAACATCATCAGCAGGTCGTCCAGTGTCGCAATGACTTCGTGTTTTTGTTTTTCTTCCATGAGAAGCAGCCTCCAAGCATATCATAGCTTTCTCGTCTCTCTGCGATGGGACTATTATACAGCATTTGAGGAGAAAAGGCAAGAACGAAAAAAATCAATAGTGTAGCCTACATAAAATATCTGAAATCGTATGCTTTGTTATATATCGCCTCGTTTTGCTTTGACATCCGTGAAAGCACTTTAGCGAAATCCAGAGTTACAGGAAGTTGCTTGTAAAGGCTATCTCCGCTGTTCCAGTTCATCTTAGTCAACATCAATATCTCATTTGCCAGTACATCGCCAGAAGCCTTTCCGTAAAATCGCTTTATAAGCAACGGCGAGGGTATTCCTCGCCCACCTTTATAGTAGTTGAATCGACTACCAGTTAGTTCATCATGCTGGATACAACCGTGCGTCCACAATAAAAAACTATCATCATCCAATGGCGTAACTGTTCCCCTGTGGATAGCAAAATTTGCTGGAGTACCTTTGCAGTCCGTTGTATCGAATCGGATCGCGCGCCATGGAGCATATTCTTGGATTTGAAGCAACTCAATATCATCTATGCCCTCGAGAGCTTGTGTGAAGCCTTTCATTTCATCCTGTGTGAACGGAGTTGTCTTGTGTACGACAATTCGTTTCAACTGATTTGTCGGATCACATTTATAATACTGATCGCGAAGAGCAGACATCATTGACATCGCCTCATCACTTTTCATGTACGGATTACGGCCCCAAAATCCGGGATCATCTATTTTGCGGAGAAGCAATCTTATCCCTGTACCCGTTGAATCAAATAATTGACTGCACCCGATGCATGTGCCTTTTTGCCTTGATAATGCATAGCTTATGCCGACAAACGCGGTATCATGATTCATTATTACAGGCCGCCAAAGGACACCTGCCGCCTTTGCATATAAGCTGGTAGACAGTGCCCACATGACCTTGCACGGATCATAATAGTCAATTGATCGTTCCTCAATAAATTGCACTTTCACAGATTTATCAGTGGCGTACAATTTGACCGCATCATGCAGGTCAAAGTCAGTGGCTCGGTTTTCTCTAAATCGCGAGAATGCGCTTGGGATATAAATGACTGCTATATCAAAATTAGTTTGGCTCGCAAGTTTGTCAATATATCTTTTGAGGAGAGCTAAGAATCCCATCTCATCCAAGCTGTCAGTTTGGCTTTGGGAGTAGAGAAACACCTTCGTAAAGTCAGTTGCAACTGGAATCGAAAGACTGCGCTTGAAAACAGCCTGAAACCCGGTATATTGCGTCAAAAAGCCGTCATTGCGATTCCTTGGCAAAATTGACTGATTTAGTTTTGCCAAATGCCCCAGGAGTTTTTGAGGTTGCTGCTACTTGAAAGAAGTACATCGGCTCGTTCCTGAACCCAAATCAGCTGCAGCAGCTGCTGACGCTGTTCCGGGGGATGGAGATCGAATTCGTCGTGATGTTCATCGCGACCTACGGGATGCGGCGCAGCGAGGCGCTGGGACTTTGCTGGCAGAACGTGGACTTCGAGAACAACCAGTTCACGATTGCGCGCGTTTTGATTCAGCATACGGGCAAGAGCTACTACGTGAAGGATTGCACGAAGAACGAAAGCAGCTACCGTGCCCTTCCGCTGACGAAAGACGTACGGCTGATGCTGGAGCAAATCCGCCAACGGCAGTCCTACAACCGAAAGCAGTTCGGCAACGCGTACCATGACAGCGATTTTGTGTTCACCTGGCCGGACGGCACGCTGATCTCACCGAACTATCTGACCCGGATGTTCCACAAGACGATTGCCGCCAGTGACCTGCCACCCATCCGCCTACATGACCTACGCCACAGCACCGCGAGCAACCTGCTTGCCAATAATTTCTCGGTTGTGGAGGTGCAGCACTGGCTGGGGCACTCGCAGGCCTCCACCACGCTGAACTTCTATTCCCACATCGACGCCACGTCCAAACGGAACATCACGGCTGCGTTGGAGAATTTGCTTCCGTTGGAGATCCGTTAGAAAAATGTTAGAAAGACCCTTTGGCAAAGGGTAATCGGAGGCTCGGCAAGGCATAAGTGAAACCGCGAAAGCCTTGATACATAAGGCTTTCGCGGTTCGGAAAAGTGGCAGGGGCAGAAGGACTTGAACCCTCGGCACGCGGTTTTGGAGACCGCTGCTCTACCAACTGAGCTATGCCCCTTTTTCTGCGCACATTATTATACCTCATCCGCGCATGTCTGTCAAGCTTTTTTTCGCAACTCGCGGGTTATCTACAATTTGTCCTATGTGCTCCGAGTTAGAAAATCATTAAAGTTTTCCGTGCGTTTCCCGAGCCTGCGTGGCGCCGCAAAGCTGGCAGCAGTATCCGTCCCGTTTAAGTATTTTGAACCGCAGGCCAGGCGTCATAAGGCTTCGCTGGTATTCTTTCGACTGTTTGCGCCGCTCTATTTCGACGTCATTCATGTGGGCGGTAAAACGTGTTGTTCCCGGTTTCAATAAAGGTTTTTGGCTTTCAAAATGCAGTCCTTCCGGGAGCGGCTCCTCAGTAAGCCTACAAAAACATTTGCATTCCCCGCGCACATCTGTTATAATATGCCTACTGCGTGTGAAGTGGGGGGACTACATATATGCTGTTAACGGCTGCTTTGGGCCTGTGCGGGGTGCTGTGCATCATGCTGCATCCGCTGCGCCTCGTGATGAAGGGGCCCTTCGCGGGCTTTGCCGGCAAGGCCTTCGCCTCGATGTTCTTTTGCTTGGCGGGGGTGGCGGGGGCCGCCCAGCGCGAGCGGCTCAACTGGCAGGCGGCGGCGCTGCTGTTCGGGTTCTGCCTGGCCTGCCTGGGCGACATTCTCCTGGCCATCGAGCCCATCCTGGCCAATCCGGAGCGCGATAAGAACTACGCCTTCATGACGGGGGCCATACCGTTTTTCCTCGCGCACGTGCTCAACCTGGCGGTATTGCTCTCCCGGGGGCGCTTCACCCCTTGGCTGCTGCCGCTGCTGTTGATTTTGCCCGTGGTATACGCCATCCTGTGGCGGCTGAAAATCTTTGATTTCGGCAAGGTGGGCGGGCCGCTTATCGTCTACGCCCTGCTGCTGGGGGCGCTGGTGTGGGCCGCGGCGCAGACCGGCGGCGCGCTGCGGCGGCTCTCCCTGCCGGGGACGTGCCTGCTCGCCCTCTCGGATACCTCGCTGTTCTTTTTTACCTTCGGCCCAAAACGGGAGGGGCGGCCGGGCTCATTTTCCTGGCTGGTGATGTTCCCCTACTACCTGGCCCAGGCGCTCATGGCCTGCGCGGTGGCCTTTGTATGATCATGACCAAAAGACTGACACTGACCCCGGGCACAATAGACGATCTGCCCGCGCTGGAAGAAATCGATAACGAGTGCGGCCGGTATTTTGCGTTTGACCCCCCAAGCGGGGAGCACGAGGACAATCACGACTGCCCTCTGGAGGAGTGCCTGACCGCCGGCGACATCCCGCCCGGCGTCGCGAAGGAAGATTATAAGCGAGAGAATTACTATTTTTATTGCATCCGGCAGGGCGGCGCGTTGATTGGCTTTCTTTCGTATTATCTCGAATATCAGCGAAGGGACACGGCCTATCTCTGCGTGTTTTATATTAAGGAGGCGTGCCGGTCAAGCGGCCTCGGCGCTGAAATCGTCAGGGCGCTGGCGGCAAAGCTGGCTGCCGCCGGATTCAAATTTATCAAGACGCACTGCTCGCTGCGCAACGCGGTATCCCTGCGCTTCTGGGTCAGGAACGGCTTTGACCGTATTACAGAGGTGGAGTGCACCGGCAATCTCTATCCCGGGCACTTCGGAGGATTGGGGTTGGTGAAGGCCGTATGATCATGACGCGCGAAAAAGATTTCTACGCCAGATTCTTCAGGCTCACCGGCGCCATCGCCCTGCAGAATTTGATTTTGCTCGGCGTGGGCCTGTGCGACAATATGATGCTGGGCGCCTATAGCGAAACCGCCATGTCCGGCGCGGCGGTGGTGCTGCAGGCGCAGTTCCTGTTGCAAATGACCCTGGCGGGCATCGGCACGGGGGCGGCGGTGATCGCCGCGCAGTACTGGGGCCAGCGCCGTACCGAGCCCATCCGGCGCATCTTCGCCGTGGCATTCTGGCTGGCGCTGGGCGCGGGGCTGATTTTCGGCGGACTGGGGCTGTTCATCCCCGAACAGGTGCTGCGCCTGCTGACCAACGAGACCGCCGTGGTCGCCCAAGGGGCGGAATATTTCCGCACCGTCGCCCCGGCCTACCCCCTGTTCGCGCTGAGCCATGTGGGCATCGCGATGTTCCGCAGCGTGGAGAGCCCGAAGGTGGGCGTATACCTCTCGCTGGTCTCCCTGGGGCTGGATACCGCGCTGAACTACGTCTTCATCTTCGGCAAGCTGGGCTTGCCCGCCATGGGCGCGCGGGGCGCTGCCATGACCTCGGTGTTTTCCTACGCCGTGCAGTTCGCCCTGCTGATCATCTACGCGGCGCGCTACGACAAAAAGCTGAAATTCAGACTGCGCGATTGCGTGACCGTACGATCAAAAGATTTCCGCGCCTATGCGAAAACCGCCCTGCCGCTCATGGGCTCCCAGGTGTCTTGGGGCATCGCCATGAACCTGCAAAGCGCCATCATCGGGCGGCTGGGGCAGGGGCCCATCGCCGCCGTCGCCATTGCGCAGGCGCTGTTCCAGCTGGTCACCGTGGTGATCTACGCCGCCGCGTCGGCCTCCCACGTCGTCATCGGCAAGGCCGTGGGGCAGGGCGATATCCCCCGTGTGAAGACCTACACGAGGACGCTGCAGGCCCTGTTCGTGGGCATGGGCCTGTGCACGGCCGCCGCCCTGTTCTTTGGGCGGAGCCTGATCATCGGCGTCTACAACATCGCCCCGGAGACGCGCGGCCTCGCCCTGCAGTTCATGGCGGTTCTCAGCGTCACGGTGATCGGCACCAGCTACCAGATGACCTGCCTTGCGGGCATTGTCTCCGGCGGCGGCGACACCCGCTTCGTGCTCATCAACGACCTGATCTTCCAGTGGGGCGTCATCCTCCCCTTGAGCGCGCTGGCGGCCTTCGTGTGGCAGCTGCCGCCCATATGGGTGTTCATCTTCCTCAAGAGCGACCAGATCCTCAAGTGCGCCGTGGCGGCGGTGAAGGTGAACCGGTTCCGGTGGATACGGGATTTGACGAAGTGATTTTCGACAAGGCCTCCCCCTTTACATCCCCCGCAAAGCGTTATACAAAGCGCGCTTTGTTGTCATAAATTGACAAGCGGACGGCTTCACAACCGAAAAGTGTAGAGACGCACGGCAGTGCGTCTCTACACACTCCTATAAGTGATTCAGCCCCGCCTGCTTGATAATCCCCGCGTAATCCACATAGCTGATGTCCGTATCCACCGCCCCGGTGATGCCCGGCACCTTGCCGGTGTTGGAGGTCTGCCAGATGCCGTAGGGACCCTGATAGGTGCACTTTGGCGCCCACTGCGCCACCCAGACGGCGAAGGGCGCGATCTTCGCCGCGTTGTAGATCGTCTCGAGGGAGTACTTGTTGGAGTACAGCATCGCGAAATAGCCCGCGCTCTCCAGCGCCCGCAGGAACGTCACAGCCAGGTCAGACCATATGCCGGTGACCTTGCTCGTGTCTGTGTTGGGCTCCAGGTCGAACACCAGCGGGTAGGTAAGCTTCATCCCGTTGACGGCGGCCAGGAAGTTCTTCGCCTCCGCTTGGGCCTGCGCGGTATTTTCGGCGTAGCTGTAGTGGTAGGCGCCCACCGCCAGGCCATTGGCCTGCGCACCCGCCACGTTGGCCGCGAACATGCTGTCCCGGGCGCTCTGGCCCTCGCTGGCCCGCACCATGGCGAACTGGATGCCTGCCCTGCTCACCCTGCCCCAGTCGATCACGCCCTGGTATTTGCTCACGTCAATGCCTTTCAAAGTCATGGAACCGCTCCTTTCAGCCAGGCGTTGTCCACAAAGCCTGGCCGGCCATTATATGCCTGGCCGGCTGGAAAGGTGCCCGCCCTTCATCACCCCCTTCATGCTTATCTCCTCGTCGAACCACACAAGATCCGCTTTTTTCCCGGTCTCTATGCTGCCGATCTCGCTGTCCAGGCCCATCACCCGCGCCGGCGTGAGGCTCATCATGCGCACTGCCTCGTACAGGGGGATGCCCGCCCCCAAAGCCGTGCGCAGCAGGCGGTCCGCCATGGCCACGCTCCCGGCGAAGGCGCTGCGGCCGGGCAGCTTGGCCACGCCGTCCTCTATGACCACCGGCAAACCGCCGTCCAGCGAACCCAGTATGGACTTACACACATCCGTGCCCGCCGCGCGCATCGCGTCGCCCGTAAGGCAGACCCTATCCGCCCCCTTGGCCCGCCAGGCGAGACGCAGCAGCTCGGGCGGCAGGTGGCAGCCGTCGGCGATGATTTCAACCGTGGCTTCTTCGAGGATGTACGCGCTCTCGACGGCTCCGGCGATCCGGAACCCGCCCTTTCTCGTGATGGTAGACATGGCGGAATACAGGTGGGTGAAGTGCGTGAAGCCATGCCGGAACGCTTCGGCGATCTCGGCGTAGCCCGCGCTTGTGTGCCCAACCGATGGCAATATGCCGCGCTTGGCGAGCGTATCCGCGAATCCCAATGCGCCTGGCAGCTCGGGGGCGATTGTCCAGCGCCTGATGTCACCTTTAGCGAAATCCAGCAGGGCTTCGTATTCATCGGGGTCCGGATTGCGGATATACCGGGGGTCGATGGCCCCGCGCATCTCCATGCTCAGGTAGGGTCCCTCCAGGTGCACGCCCGGCATATAAGGCCCCTTCACCTGCTTGAATGCCCGCAGGAATTGCATGACGCCTTCCATATCGGTAGCCACGGAGGTTGGGAGCAGCGTGGTCACCCCATGGCGCAAATGGCACTCGGCTGCGCGCGTAAACGCATCGGGCGTGGCGTCCATGAAGTCGGCCCCGCCCGCGCCGTGGGAGTGTATCTCCACGAAGCCCGGCGCGAGGTATAGCCCGCGCAGGTCGGTGACCGCGGCATTTCCCGGGGCAGGGGGCCTCCCCTGCCCTGTCTGTACCTGCGCGATCTTGCCATTCTCCAACAGAACGCCGCCGGGGGTGACGCGGTCGGGCAATACCAGTTGCGCGTTATAAAGCCATTGCATCGTTTATCTCCTTACCCTGCCTTATCCATCAGCATTTGCACCTGGTCCACGGTCATGCCCCGCATCTGCGAGAAAGCGTTCCAGCCCTCCGTCAAAGGCGTGATTGTGCCGTCGGCGTTGATCCTCGCCGCCCTATTGCTCTCGAAGCTGTATTCAATCTCGTTGCCATATATGAACGCCAGATAGCGCTCGCCCGCCCGCGCTTGGGCCTCCCCGCCGGCGGTGTTGATCGTGAATTCGCCCTCCTCCAGCCGCACCAGCCCCGTACCCTGGCGCAGAATCCGCTCCGCCCTGGCCTGTTGGCTGACATAGGGGCTGCCGCCCGCGTCGCCCACCGTGCCGCTGTCGAGCATCGCAATTACCGCCAAGCCCATACCCTCGCGCAGCACGCGGGCCAGGCGAGGGTACTGCGCGACCAGCGGGTTATCCCGTACAATGGCCCGCACGGCTTCCATCAGGGCCTCCCAGGGCTTGCCGTCGTAGGCCGCGAACTCCTCGAAACTCGAATGCGAATAGATCAGGCCCCGCTCGTCCACCTCGAAGAGCACGTCGAAGTCGCCCATGAGCCAGAATTCGCCCTCGAATTCGACTAGCGGCAGCACATAGACGCCGCCCTTGCGCAGCAGGTTCGTCTGTTCGTCCATGGTGCAGCCACCATAGATGGGTTGCGTCAGCGTGATGGTTATGGGCTCCTGCGAGCCAAGAGGCTGGTCATAGGCCCATTCGAGGACCTCCAGCATCACCCGCTGCCTGCCGGACTGATACTCGTATTCCGGGGACAGTTCCCGGGTGTCTGTCACCCGCGCCAGCACGAAGCTGTGCAGCTCCAGGTCGAAGAAATCCCGCAGGGAGGCGAGCAGGATGCGGCTCATCTGCGTGCCGGGGTCGCTTGGCATGTCGCTGAGCAGTTCGTTTTTCACCGGCAGGCCAACGATTTTGCCCTCAGTCTGCCCGCCCAGAATAGGCGGGTCGATTGGCGGTTCAGTCCTCCAAGGCTGGAAATACGCCAGTGTGCCGCCGAGCACCAGCAGCAGGCCCGCGGCCAGGGGCAGTGCCCGCTTGAGCCAAAGATGATTCTTTTTCATGGGCTGTTCCTCCTCTATTTTTTCGCGCAGCTCGTTTTGCGCGGCCTCAGATGGAACCAGCTGGTCCTTCATTCGCTGAAATCTATTCATCAAAATACTCTCCTTTGAAGCTGCTTTGCAGCATTTGTTCCCGCAGCAGCGCCCGGCCCCGGGTGAGCTGCATGCGCACGGTGCCCGCGCGGCGGCCCAGCGCTTTGGCGATGCGCTCCACGGGCATATCCTCCCAATAGAACAGGTGCAGGACGGTCCGGTAGGGCTCGGGCAGGGCGCACAGGGCGCCGTAGAGGGCGGTGTCCTCCGGGGCGTCGAAGTGAAATATTTCTTCGTTCAGCGCCTCCAGGGGAATGCCCGCCCGCGCCCGGGCCGCCAGGCATTTTTTCGTGCAGTTGAGCGTGGCGTTGATCAGCCAGGCTTTTAGATGCTCCGCGTCGTTGTAGTTCAGGTTTCTCCGGAAGTAGGCCAGGAAGACCTCCTGAAAGATATCGTCCGCGTCGGCCCGGCTTTTCACGCGCGTGAGGGCGATGCCGTAGACTGTGCCCCGGTAGGCTTCGATGACGTCATCAATGTGCATGTCCGGCCTCCTTTCACGTATAACTGCCCGCAAAAGACGAAAAAGCCACAGGGCAGAAAAAACTTTTTTTATTTTAGCATACCTTACAGGGTTTCGCAAGCATATTGCCGAAAAGGGCTTGCATCCCTCTTCCCATTGTGATAAAATGATATGTAATGATAAAATGGGGGGTAAGGAGGAAAATGAAGCCTATTTTCCGATTGTTGAAGGAAGCGAAGAAATATTGGCGGCTGCTGGCGGTCGCCGTGGGCTGCATCGTACTGCTCACCGCCGCGCAGATGCTCGCGCCCTCCTTTGTGCGGCAGTTGATCGAGCTGATCGAGAACAAGGAACCCGGCTGGGACCCTGTCCTGGCGCGCCAGGCGATCCTGCTGGCGGCGCTGGCGGCGGCCACCTACGCGGTGCAGAGCGTGGCCACGGGGCTGCGCAACTACCTGGCGCACAAGGCCGCGTGGAACTTCGTCTCCGATATGCGGGTGAAGCTCTACAACCACTACCAGAACCTGTCCATCGATTTTTACCACGACAAGCAGATCGGCCAGCTGATGAGCCGCGTGATCTCCGACACCTCCAGCCTGGAGACCCTCATCGCCCACGCGGTGCCCGACATGATTGTGAACGTGGTCCTGTTCGCCGGGGTGGCGGCGCTGCTGTTCACCATCAATTTCAGGCTGGCCCTGATGAGCCTGACGGTGCTGCCCATCCTGGCCGTGACCTCCCGCTGGTTCGCCAAAAGGGTGCGCCCGCGCTTCAAGGCCGGGCAGCAGATCGTGGGCGAGCTGAGCGCCGAGCTGCAGGACAATCTCTCGGGCATCCGGGAGATCCAGCTGTTCAACCAGCAGGAGCGGGAATGCGCCGACGTGGAGAGGACCTCACTCCGGCACATCAACGCCCTGCTCTCGGCCCTCAAGCTCGGGGCGGTCTACCACCCGGGCATCGAGTTCGTGCGCAGCATGGGCACCGTCTTCGTCATCGGCTATGGGGGGTACCTGGCGGCGTCGGGCCAGATCAGCATCAGTGTCATCGTGGCGTTTTTGCTGTACATCGGGCTGTTCTACCAGCCGGTCTCGGTGCTGGCGCGCATCAACGAGGACATACAGAGCGCACTGGCCGGGGCGGACCGCATCTTCGAGATGCTGGACATCGAACCCACGGTCAAGGAGGCGCCAAACGCCCTCGCCCTCCCCCACCCCCGGGGGGACCTGGCCTTCGAGAGCGTCAGCTTCCAATACATCGAAAACACCGAGGTGCTCAGGGACATCAGCTTCAGCGCGAAGCAGGGGCAGATCATCGCGCTGGTGGGGCAGACGGGCGTGGGGAAAACCACGATCGTCTCGCTCCTGGGGCGGTTTTACGACCCCGTGGAGGGGCGCATCACCCTGGACGGCCACGACCTGCGGGACCTCGCCCTGGACAGCCTGCACGACAGCATGAGCATCGTGCTGCAGGACGTGTTCCTGTTCAACGGCACGGTGAAGGACAACATCTGCTACGGACAGCCGGAGGCGAGCGACGAACAGATCGAGCGCGCCGCGCGCCTGGCCCACGCCCACGAGTTCATCGAGGGCCTGGAGGACGGCTACGACACGATGATCGGCGAACGGGGCATCAAGCTCTCCGGCGGGCAGAAGCAGAGGCTCAGCATCGCCCGGGCCATCCTGCGCAACCGGCCGGTATTAATTCTCGACGAGGCCACCTCCTCCGTGGACGTGGAGACCGAGCAGCTCATCCAGGAGGCCATGGACAAGGTGATGGAAAACCGCACGACCATCATCATCGCCCACCGCCTCTCCACCGTGAAAAAGGCCGACAATATCATCGTGCTGGAAAACGGCGAGATCGCGGAATCCGGCACCCACGGGGAGCTGCTGGCCCTGGGCGGGATTTACGCGGGGTATCACCAGTCGCAGGTGTTTGCGTGAGACTCATTGCCAAGCGGTCAGCCGCTCCGCGGACACCCTCACCCGCTGCGGCGGGAGCTCCCTCTCAAGAGGGAGCCGGAGGATTTCTTCTCGGTGATCAAAAAATTTTCGGATGCAAGCCCCAGGCTCCCTCTT
>JGI24702J35022_10001304_pt1 | contig 15508 bp, 11 predicted proteins | sample TergutTh196P4_FD_35022 | JGI IMG/M metagenome (IMG submission 35022)
TACCAATGGATTAAAAGAAATTAACAACGAAAACTACCAGCCCAAACACCAAAGTCGGTGTCGAAAAAAAGGAGCCGGACGAAAACAAATCCAAACCAAAACACCAAACATAACCCAAGAACTAAACGAACTACTACAACCACACACAAAAAAAGACCCCGAAAACCCCCTAAAATGGACCAGCAAAAGCACCCGAAACCTCGAAACAGCCCTCAAAGAAAAAGGCTACAAAAACAGCGACACCACAATCGCAAACATACTAAAAAAACAAAACTACTCCCTACAAACCAACAAAAAAGCATTCACACTCACACCAAACCACCCCGACAGAAACGCCCAATTCGAATACATCAACAAAACCACTCAACAATACATGAAAACAAACCAACCAACCATATCAATAGACGCAAAAAAGAAAGAACACATTGACAATTTCAAAAATAGCGGTACAGAATACACAAAAAAACATGAACCTGTTAAAGTGTTGGAACATGATTTCCCCATAAAAGAATTAGGACGAGCCACCCCTTATGGAGTTTATGACATTATGAAAAATGCCGGATTTGTTAATGTTGGCCTTAGCAATGATACAGCAGAGTTTGCTGTTACGAGTATAAAGAAGTGGTGGTATGAGATGGGGCGGGAGGCTTATCCTGATGCTAGGAGTATTTACATTACGGCTGATTCTGGTGGGAGTAATGGAGTGCGGGTGAGGTTGTGGAAGATAAAGTTGCAGGAGTTGGCTGATGAGTTGGGGTTGGTTTTGCGTGTGTCGCATTTTCCTGCGGGGACTTCGAAGTGGAATAAGATTGAGCATCGGTTGTTTTCGTTTATTAGTAAGAGTTGGCATGGTCGTTCGCTTGTTAGTTTGGTGGTTATTGTGAGTTTGATTGGTGCGACTACGACTGAGGCGGGGTTAAGGGTTAGGTGTGTGGTGGATTCTGGGGAGTATGAGAAGGGTGTGGAGGTTTCTGATGAGGAGTTGGCGAGGGTGAATTTGTGTAAAGATGATTTTCATGGGGAGTGGAATTATTCTATCTTGCCTAATAAATTGACAGCATGAATTTATTTGTAAAGTTTATTTTCAAGCAGTTCCTTAGCAATGAGACGAATCACCAAATCTATGTTTTTGGTCAGCAGTGACCGCTCAATGCTTTCTACACTCTAAAAAGTCCAAGATATATTTGACTTTTTCATCATTTTTCGGTAAATTTGGAAATATAAAGTAAGATTGTTAGTTTGAACAAAATAGTTTTTTCAACATTCGGTTACGCTATAAAAAAATAAATTCTTAAAAGACTCCAATTTGCAGCAAGTTTAAAAGAACCAAGTCGGGTTATACTTACTGGCTGTTCTAATGTCTTACCAAGCATTCATATGTTATAAGAGAAATACGGCAGAAGACTTTGCTACACATCTTAAGAAAGGTTTAGAAGAAGTAGGTATTCGCACTTTTTTGGACATAACTGACATACCGAAGAAATTTAAGGGGACACAAGAGTGGGCGACTTCAAGGGATAATGCGATAAACGAAAGCAAATATTTTATTTTTATAATCACTCAAAGCTTTGATAGTTCTACAGAAATTAAAAAAGAGCTAACCATAGCAAGAAGTTCTAAAGATAAACAGTTTATTTACTTTAAACATGCTGACTTGAGTTCATGCCTTACGATTGAGTTAATAGATGGCCAAGTTGTAGATTTAGGTAAACAACAATACGTTAGTTTTAATTCTAAATGCGACTTGCTGAGAAATGCTATTACAGTGATTAAAGAACACAAAATGCCAATTAGTATATCGAGTGATGAAGATTTTTTTAAAAAACAATTAGATGCCTTTGATTTGATGGAAAATCATGTATCAGATTACTCCAAAGGGCTTACAAAGATAAAATCTCGAGGTTATTGGCAAATAATAATCCGACCAATAACATTTCAAAGGGGACATATTAGTGACCTTTCTAACGGTTTAAAAATTATTGAAGAGTGTAAAGTGTCTCTTCGCGGTTGGGACTATCCGCACATGAGCTACAACGAGCCTGCATATTGCGGAATTGATTATCTTGAATCAGTTGTAGACTGGAGCATATACAAGGAGTTATGGCGATTTTACGACAGTGGGCAATTCGTCCATTTCAGAGGATTTAAAGAAGATTGGTTTGAAGAAAGTCATAGTGGTTCTGACAAAAATTTTTGTTCTCCAAAAATTGCATTTGATGCCATCGGGGCAATTCATGCCATGACTGAAATATATCAATTTGCAACTAGACTAGCAAACAAACAAATTTTTGACAAATCGGCATATATATCCATTAGACTTTATGGCCTAGCGAATCGAACGTTAACATCTTTTGACATAAGAAGAACAATTGACTCGGTTTACCGTTGCAAAATCGATTATTTTCCTATAGAAAAAGAAATCCCACTCGACACACTTATAGAAAAAGGCGATGAAATCGCAATAGAACAAGTGATTGAGATCTTCAAACGATTTGATTGGCACTCGCCACAAATAGATACCTTGAAAAAAATTCAACGGAACTTCCTTGAAAGAAGATTTTGAATGGAACATATTGGTTAATGCACACCCCCAAAAAACATCTTTTCGCGATAGCATCTACGATTTCTCTGCACTCTTTTCAACAAATATAACCCATAAAATAAGCAATGGTGATTCAGAACAACCCTTTGCAACTAATTTTTTGATAAGCAACGTAGAAGGTAAAACTCAAATTCAAACTACCCTACGGCATACAAATATATCCACGGGCAACTCACCAACCAATTACGCAGAGCAAAATCTGCCAAAAATTGACAGATACATGTTAATTGTGTCTGACCCTGTAAACGACCCTTTTTAGTTAGCCTTCGGCACCACACCATACTTTTAGATATGTTCGCGACAAAAATTTCGTTTTTAGATATGCCCGCGACACACTACTTCCGCTTCCAAAACAACTTATCTCATCATTTTTCCCATAACAACAATAAAGCTCAAAGCCTTCTTCAATTAAAACAAGTTTCAGCAGAGTTTTAGCTACTTTACAAACAAACTGGTATGGTTTATGTTGCTTTGTAGTTTTATTTGTGTTTGGGCTGGAATTATGGGTTCGTTTTTTTGTTGTTTTGTAGGTAACAGGATGATTTTTCTGTGGTCTATAAAAGTTAGTCGATTAACCTGCAGCACCAATTAATTTTTTTGTGTGTAAATTTAAATTTATTATTAATTCGTTTTATATTTGGTAGGTTTTATTGTTGGTAGTAAGGTTTTTTGGGTTAAATGGGGTTTGTTTTGGATGTTTTTTTGTTTGTTGTGGCTAAAGTGATATAAGGGAAAATTTAGTAGTTTGTTTGTAGGATAGTTTGAGGTTTTAGGTGATGGGCGTTGTTAAAGATTGGGGGTTACTGTGTGAGTTTCAGTTGCCTAAATTGGATTTAATGTTTAAACGATTTATTAGTGAAATGTATATGTTAGTTGTTAATGGGATGTTAGGTTTAGGTTTGTTTGATGTTTCAAGGTTAAGTGTTGTTATTAGTGAGTATTTAGAATGTATTGGTGAGTAAGTATGAGTATGCAAAAAAAAGTTAGTCGAGTCATTGCTGACTATAATCTTGATGATGTACATATAGGTGTTTTAGGTAGTCATTCTGCGCTTGAAATAGCTGCAGGTGCTAAACAGGAAGGTTTTAAAACAGTTGTTGTGTGTCAAAATGGGCGTGAAAAAACATATGCCCACTACTATCGTAACCTTTTTGATAAAATTATTTTTCTTGAACATTTTCAAGATATAACTAATTCTGAAACAGTTAAAAAGTTAGTAGAGTTTAACACTGTTTTTGTACCTAACCGTTCTTTTAGTGTTTATGCCGGTTATGAAGCAATTGAACAGAAATTTGTTGTTCCTTTAATGGGTAACAGGTATTTGTTACGAGCAGAAGAACGTACTGCTTCAAAAAATCAGTTGTGGCTGCTAAAAGAAGCGGGTATAGAGTTACCGCGTAGTATAAAGTCTCCTAAAGAGATAGATTGTCCAGTTATAATTAAAGTTCCTGAAAAAAACCGGGCGATTGAGCGTGCTTTTTTTTATGCTTCAAATTTTGAAGAATACAAAAAAGAAGCAGAAAAACGGTTAACAGCTGGTATAATCACTCAAGATGCGTTAGATCAAGCGGTTATTGAAGAGTACGTGATTGGTGCAAAATTTAATGCAAACTATTTTTATTCGCCTTTAAATGATGAAATTGATCTTTTAGGTTTTGATAGGCGTATCCAAACTGATCTTGACGGTATTTTAGATATGCCAGCTCAAGAGCAGTTAGAACTAAATATTCCCACCCAAAATATTGAAATTGGTCACCAAGGTGCAACAATGCGTGAGAGTCAATTGGAGAAAATTTTTGAAGCAGCAGAAAAATTTGTTTCCATATGTTACAAGCAATATCCTCCAGGTATGATTGGTTTGTTTGCTCTACAAGGTGCAATTACCAAAGATTTAACGTTTCGCGTGTTTGATGTAAGTCCTCGTGTTCCAGGATGTCCATGTGTTGAACCTACTTCGCCTTACATGAAATATAAATATGGAACACAAGTAGGACCGGGTAAACGTGTAGCCATGGAAATTAAACGGGCTATACGTAAAAATCGGTTAACAGATGTGGTTACATGATAGAGTCAAAAGACATACAAAACATTCTTAGCAAGTATGACCAGTCAAAACTTGCAGTATGTACCTTAGGTTCTCATTCATCCCTTAACATTTTTAAAGGCGCAAAAGAAGAAGGACTAAAAACAGTCTGCATCTGTAGAGAAAAAGATGCTATCATGTATCAAAAATATCCTGTTGTAGATAAACTAATTATTGTTAATGATTTTGCTGAACTTTTAAATGAAAAATTACAAGAACAACTGCGAAATCTTAATGCTGTTCTTATTCCACATGGCTCTTTTACTGCATATTTAAGTACAGAACAACTTACCAACAACCTTAAAGTACCTATAATGGGAAACCGTAAACTTTTACATTGGGAAACAAACCGCAAAACCCAAGAAGAATGGTTACGTCAAGCAGGCTTAAGACTGCCTGCAACTTTCAAATCACCCGACGATATTGACCGCCTAGTCATAGCAAAACTTCAAGGTGCAAAAGGAGGCAAAGGCTACTTTCTAACTAACACGCCTAAAAGTTTTTATAAAAAAGCAACTGAAATGCTTAACCGCGGCTTAATCACTAAACAAGACATAGAAACAGTACACTTACAAGAATACATTCTTGGCGTAAACGTGTACCCAAGTTATTTTAGCAGCATTTTAAACAACGACGTAGAATTACTTGCCATGGATCGCCGATACGAAACAACCACAGACTCTATCGGAAAAATTCCTGCAACAGAACAACTTGAAATTAACATAACCCCTACATATACAGTGGTAGGTAATTTTCCAATAGTTCTTCGAGAATCTTTACTACCAGAAATCATACGCATGGGTGAAAATGTACATAAAAAAGCCGCTGAACTCGCACCACCAGGCATCACTGGCCCCTTCTGTCTTGAAACCATAATCACAGACGACCTTAAAATCTATACCTTCGAAATCTCAGCACGCATAGTAGCAGGCACAAACGTTGGCATTGGCACATCACCCTACGCCTATCTACGATACGGCGAAAACATGTACATGGGAAAACGTATAGCCTTAGAATTGGGAAACGCAATAAAACAAAAACAATTACAAACAATAGTCACCTAACAACCAAAGATACATTTAAATATTAAAAAAGTTATGTTTCACACGCTGAGCCCTCGCTCACAACGAAATTGCCAATGGCTTACAACAACATTAACAGACAAAATCTGAATGCTTGCTTAAACCATGGCAATTTTAATTCTCACACACAAACAAAACATTTTCCACACACACAACATTAAACACACATTTGCAATAACGCCTCAAAACAAACCCTAGACCGCATCTTTTTATAAAAACGCAACAACTCCACAATTTCACACCTACTTCTATCACCCAAAACTTCCCACACCAACCTTGACACAAAACTATTCCCAACAAAAAGATACTGACAAACAGAAGTAACATTTGCAACTCTACGCTGAACACTAGCAGACTCAAAATCCACAATAAACAATTTCCCAACATTATCCACAAGCAAATGACGCGGAGCATTACTCAATTCACCATGATCCAAACCAGCCTCATCAAGACGCCAACACTGCTCCAAAACATCCCGCACCACCCTTTGAAAAACAACCTTTTCCCTATACTTACCCATCCAATCTACCAAAAAATCACCAACAACCAATTCAGAAAGCAAAAAATTTTTTGAAACAGCCACAAACCTTGGACCAACCCCAACCGCATTAGCTTTCTGCAACATCTCAGCCTCATGAAAAAAATCATCCCTACCACCATCAAGCCTACGCATTTTCAACGCCAACCGCTCCCCCCCAACATACGCAACAACAACAACACCCACATAACCCTTACCCAACACAGACACATTCGCAGCCAAACCACTCCCCACAAACTCTACAGCATCAACACCTAACTCTTTTAACTCCAAAATCCTATTCACCACTTCTAACGACTCAGCACGCGGATAACAAAGAACCGACGCATACGGCTCCTTAACCAAATTTTCAACAGACACCCTAACAGACGCACTCACTTTTTTTCCTCTCATACAACACAATAAAAAGACACTATACTATTAAATTTTAAATAAGCATCCTTACCTAAAATGTTCACAGGTTTATTTAATGCCACGATTTAAACAAGTAACACAAATCCAAGAGTTAATGAATGATAAAAAAGCAATACGTAACGTTGGAATAATTGCCCATATTGACCATGGTAAAACAACTTTAGCAGATTCACTACTATCTGGTGCAGGTATGCTTGCTTCATCGATGGCTGGAACTGCACGAGTACTTGACTATTTAGAAGAAGAACAAAAACGAAAAATCACCATCAAAACCGCCAGTATCAGTCTTCTCTATAAAACTCTCAATAGCAACTATATTATTAATTTGGTTGATACACCAGGGCATGTTGATTTTACAGGTAAAGTTACTCGGGCTCTTAGGGTTATTGATGGAGTTGTTGTTGTGGTTGATGCTGTAGAAGGGATTATGGCTCAGACAGAAATTGTTACACGACAAGCTCTTAAGGAACGTGTGTGCCCTGTATTGTTTATTAATAAAGTAGATCGTTTAATTACAGAATTACAACTTGATGCAGAACAAATTCAAAAAAAACTTGGACACATTATTGACAGTTTTAATGTTCTCATTGAAGTTTATGGTGAAACCATATACAAAAAACAGTGGAAAATAAGTCCTCAAAAAGGTAATGTAGCATTTGGAGCAGCCCTACATGGTTGGGGATTTACCGTAAATATTGCTAAACAAAAAGAGATAAAATTCCAAGACATAATTACCAGCTATCAACAACAGCAAGGTGTTGAGAAACTCAAACAGGTAATACCTGTGCATAAATCAATTTTTGAGATGATAATAAACAATCTTCCTAACCCATGTGAGGCTCAAGCTTATCGTATTAAACCCTTCCAGGATACACAATTAAACTCTGTAAAATGTGATTTAACTAAATGCCAAGATGATGCTCCCACAGTTATGTACATTACTAATGTAGTAGCCTTTGGTGTGGGTTGTATTGTGTCTGGAAGAGTTTTTTCAGGAAAAATTCGCAAAGGAGAAAAAGTCTATTTAGTTAATGTTTCAACTGAAGTTGAAGTGGGTAAGGTATGTCTTGACATGGGTTTTTTCCATGAAGAAGTCTTTGAAGTGTCTGCGGGTAATTTAGCAGTTGTGACTTTGCCTTTAATGGTTAAAGTGGGTGAAATACTTGTTGATTTAAGCTATAAAAAAATTCAGTTGCCTTTTGAAAGTATTAGTTATGTTTCTGAGCCTGTTGTAACGGTTGCTGTTGAGCCTAAAGATCCTAAACAGGTTGCAGAGTTGTTGTTTTTGTTGGAAAAGATGGCGTCTGAGGATCCGAATTTACATGTAACGGTTCATGAAAAGACTGGGGAGTACTTGTTAAGTGGTATGGGTGAATTGCATTTAGAGCTTGCAGTAAATCAGTTGAAGCGTGATTTTAGTTTAGAAGTTCTAGTTTCTTTACCAAGGGTTGTTTATATGGAAAGTGTTACCCAGCAAGGTAGTGTTGTTTGTGTGAAAAACCAAAATGGCCAAAATAGTTTTAGTGTTCAAGTTGAACCTGAACAAAAAGATTTGAGAAAGATGTTTAATGAAGTAAATAATTTTTTGTGTTTTGATGGAAATAATAATAATTTGTTTGTAGATGTTAGTGAAAAATCTAAATGTTTATCGGATATTGTGTTGAGAGCGTTAATTTGTGGGTTTGAGTATGCCTGCAAAGCTGGGCCTCTTTGTGGTGAACCTGTACGCTGTGTAAAGGTAAAGTTGGTTGATTTATCGCTTGATTTGAATCAAGAGGATTCTTATGAGGTTATGTGTAGTGTGGGTAAGGCTGTTTTTGCGTCTTTTTTGTCAGCTAAACCTGTTTTGCTTGAACCAGTTTTTGCTGTTACTATTTCTGTTTCTTCTGTTTATGCAGGTGAATGTTCAAGAATTTTATCTATACATCGAGGTAGTGTTAAGAGTTTTAAACAAAACGGTTTATTAACAGTTATTAAAGGTTTCATGCCTGTTGCTGAAAGTTTTAGTTTTTCTAAAGAATTACGCTCTGCAACTTCAGGACATGCCATTTGGCAATCAGTTTTTGATCATTGGGAAAAACTTTCTAAAAAACTTGCACCTCAAACAATAGTTGAATTGCGTAAACGTAAAGGTTTAGACGAAAATATACCTACACCAGACAAGTTCATGGAGTAAACTTGTATGAAATTAAAATTAGATATAACATTTAATCTAGATTACTCATTAGGCTGCGGACAAGTGTTTCGTTTCAAAAAACAACAAGATTGGTGGTATGGACTTTTTTGTGACAAAATTTTTAAAATCCGCCAAACAAACAATTATTTAGAATACGAAGGAGCAGATACCACATTTGTTAAAACTTTTTTTAACTTAAATGACGATTTACCAAAAATAACACAACACATTAACAAAGATCCCTATATTGGAGCAGCTATAAAACAGTTTGAAGGACTACGACTTGTAAACCAAGACCCCTGGGAATGTTTAATCAGCTACATTTGCGCCACCAACAAAAACATTGCAGCTATTGAAAAAACACTTTTTAAACTGTCTCAAAAATATGGCGAAAAACGTTACTTTACTAACAAAAATTTTTGGCTATTCCCATCAACAGAAAAATTAGCTCAAGCAAGTATACAAGATCTAAAGACATGCGGATTAGGGTATAGGGCAAAATATGTACAAGCAACAGCGAAACAAATCTTAGATAAACAAATAAAATTAGAAGAGTTAAAAATGCTACCATATACTGAAGCAAAAAAGCGTCTTTTAGAGTTTTCAGGTGTAGGATTAAAAGTTGCAGATTGTGTACTTTTATTCTCATTACAAAAAACAGAGGCGTTTCCTGTGGATGTATGGATTAAACGCATACTACTTAATCATTACACAAAACATTTACCACACAATTTAGTAAAACACCTAAAGTGCCAAGATTCATTAAGTAATGGAGAATATGAGAAACTTGGCTTATTTGGGCGAGAATATTTTGGCAACTATGCAGGCTACGCACAAGAATACCTCTACCACTATGAAAGAAACAAAAACAATACAACAAACATGTAACCTAACCCAATTTTTATGTAATGAACTAGGGCAATTTTTTTGTCATCACATAAGCGTCTTCACCATCAGAATAATAACCATTAATTGTTTTACTAATTTCAAAACCTAATTTTTTATAAAGCGCAATAGCAGGCTCATTTGTCACTCTAACTTCAAGAAAAGCCTGTTTAGCCCTATAATACTGCATACCTTCAAGTGATTTATTTATAACTGCCTGAGCTATACCTCGACGCCTCACCTGAGGCATAACTGCAATAGAAACCACATGACCCTTACGCACCAACCCACCAAGACCCATACTAGACAAACCCATTTCAATACGACACATAATATATCCAAGAAGTTTACCATCATCTTCTGCAACAATAAACGTTTCTGGAAACCTCTGATGCAAATCAATAAAGAAAAAGTCAGTATAATTTTCAGGTAAGCACACACGATTTGTTTGCATTACCGCTTGTAAATCGTTTGGAACAAACTTTCGCAAATTATATTGTAATTCCATTCTGTCGCCTTCACACAATTGCTGACCAAGTGAACCGTACACTTTGTTTTAATGTTTACCCTAATTGATGTCAGACTTTATGGGATTTAAGTTTTTGCCTCCTCTGGCGACTTGTACGTGGATAATGTATAACATCCAGCAGACACAACCCACACTCTAGAATTAGAACCAGCAATCTTATAAGCTTCAGCTAACGCATCATTCACCGCCCGAGCAGATTTCAACCTAAACACATCAGAAACATAATAATCAGGCAACGAAGACACCAAAATAACCTGATGATTCTGAAGAACCTTTAACAAAAAATACGCCCTATGACCACCCATAACAAAATTACGTTTAAGCTCCTTCTCAAAACTCTTCAAATCACCCAAACGAACCATCCAATCATAAAACACTTGATTCCCATACCCCCTAACACAATCAGCAACAAGAACAATCACACCCCCCCTCTTAACAACATCCAACACATTATCCAAAGCACTACAAGCCTGATACAAATCACCATCCACCAAATAACCCCCAGCACTCACAACCACAATATCCGCCCGCCGATCAACCACAACTCTACACATCTCATCCACCAACTTTACAGCCTCCAAAAACGCCGCCTCCAAATCACCCGCAAACGCACGCACAATCTCACCCTGACTATTCACAACAAGATTAACAATAAAATTCACCCCCGCCAAACGCGCAACCTCAGTCATATCCTTATGAACAGGATTACCATCCAAAACACCCGCAACAGCACCACCATTAAGCATCATAACACCATTACTACGAACAGTCTCCACACCACAAACCCCAAACACACCCTGCCTACCCCCACTATAACCCGCATAAGAATGCACATTCACAAAACCCAACAAAATCCTAACATCAGCCTCAACAAAAACACGATTAAGAAAAACCCTAGTTCCAAAAGACTTAGTAGCACCAACATAAACAAGATCCCCCGCCATAACATCATGACCAACCACTCTAACACGTTTCAAAACAGCCTCACCAAAAAACCGCATAAAATCATCAGACCCAACCACACCACACAAATCACAACCAACAATAACAGTTACACACTCATCTTTTACACCCACAACATTCAACTCATCAAGTACAGATAAAATCATCAACTCAACATAACTTTTGTCAACAACATTATCAACTATAATAACAATCTTACTTTCAGGTTTAACACTTTCACTTAACCGTCTAGTTCCTATAGGTTCTTTAATAGCTCGCTCAATTTCTATTCTAGGTTCAGCTACACCAATTTTTTGAACTGGATCAATCAAACCAAGTGAATTACGTGTCTGCACTCGAACACAAACAGTTGTTTTCCCACAGGGAAGCCAAACATCCGTCATAACAATCACACATAGTACTATACTATCAATGTTTACAACAAACAACTATTAAGCCTTATCAGAAACAGACCACAAAAAAATACTCTCCAAAAAGAATACATCAACAACATGATTAAACCATAAAAACATATTTGTGTAAAAACATAATGAGAACAGTTAATTTTTTGTTCCTTTATGAAAATATGTAAAAAATGTTTAAAATAAAAAAAAGAAAAAAGGGTTTGTTTTGTTTTGGTTGTTTACTTCTTTTTGAGGAGAATCAACAAACCAAAGATGATAACAACTGCAATAATTGCAATTGCTGCGCCTGCAATATACCATCCATACGGTGGGGTTGGTTCTGGTGGTAACACTTCTGGAGCTGCTAATACAGCCATTTCGCTTTTTGCCGATGAACCATAGTATGCGCCTGAACCACCAAAGTATGCATAGATATTCCATGTACCAGTAGCATCTTCAGGTACCGCCCAAGTTATTGCATATCTGCCACTGTCGTCACTTGTTGTTGTACCGATATTAATTTCTTCGCCTGTAGTTGATTTTGCAAAGACTGTTACATCAACACCTACTGTTTCTTTTGGTCTTTCAAAGTGTTTGTAGACGTGTAACATCCATTCACTCATGCTCTCATCAGAAACCGCTGGAACACCCTTAGAGAACCTAAATTGAACATTACTCTGTTGTGTACCAGGAGAAATATCCATAACAGTTCCGCTAATCAAGACTGTATTGCCTGCCGTAGCCACAGCATCAGATGATGCAACAGTCATCTCAATTGGACCTTTACCAACTGCATAAACCTGTGAATCATATGAATCTATCGTAGCAATGATACTATCACCGATGATTGCGCGACCACCCCAAGCTAATTGACGGAAAGCACCATCAATTTTCCAAACAGGATTACCAGTTTCTATATCTATGGCAAAGAATGGTGCACCTCTTGGTAGAGGAACTTGTGAAGAGTGTACCTGATAACCACAGTAGATTTTACCGTCTGATACAAAACATGGAACTATCCACCAATTTTCTCTGTGGTAAGACTCCATATATTCGTCTTTATTCTCGTACGTCCAATCTATGGCACCAGTTGTAGCATTATAACAATATAATATACCACTACCACTGCCTTCAATGAGTTTACCGTCGACAATGACTTTTTCTGGGGATGAGTTAGATGTAGCTCCACCCCATGAGTCTGCAAACATTTGTGGTTCAGATTCCCATAGTAGCCTACCTGTTTCTAAACTAAAGACATGATTTACTCTGTCTTCTTTTGTCCAGAAAACACCGATATATGGATCTTTAGAAAACGCAGCCCAGCCTGATTGTGTGTCAGTACCTGTAGCAGTAATTGAAGTGAAACTTGCCCAATCGCCAGTTGCTGCCGTAAATCGTTGATCAAACAGTCTGTACCCAAAGTTTTCAGAATCAAGACTAACTGCTGTAAGTGTCACACCTGCTCGCGAAACATTACCAAATATAGCACGATCTTCTGGGAAGACATGTATAGGAGTGCCCAAGTTTCTTGGCAACAAGATTTCAAATTGGACACCACGTATTCCGCGATTACTACCAGTAGTTACATTTTGAGCCGCGTCATACGAGTTAGGATTACCATATGTATTCACTTGAGAACCCCAAGCATCAGATCCACCAGAACTACCGTCAGTAGTACGTGTTACAGCTAATGTACTGTTCCATTGTCGTAAATATGAACCAGTTGCATTTGTCAGAATTGTATATTGTAACATTTCGCCACTTGGACCATAATAAACTGTAGAGGTTGGCATGTTAGTTAAAGTGAATATGTGATTACCAGATAATGGATCAAGTGCCCACCAAGTAGTACCAGAAGCACCATTCTGTATCCAGAGATATGACCATGCACCACGGTTGTTTTCGCTAAAGAATGACATTATTTGTCCACGCGTAAGTCGTGCATTAGTACCAAATTGAGTGAGATCTTTTGTCCAAAGGTCTTTACCTGTGTGCAAGTCAATTGCTCTAATAGTCTGATTTCTCGCATTATTACCAGAACTGTAAATTGGAGCCACGTTATAATATAAAATACCTGATAAGATAATGGCACCATAGAATTTACCTTCATAAGCATCACCATGCTGATAAGAGATACTACCTAATTCACCTGTAGCCAAACCACCCAAATATTGGTCATCTGGCGTAGACCATAAAATGTGCGCCGTTTCAGGTGCATCATTATATGGAGCATATAAATTAGTATTGCGTGGTTTTTGCACTAACCAACTACCCATAATAGTGTACCATTCTCGTAGTTGTGAATCAACTGGACGAGTCCAATACTCTGTAGGCAGACTATGCCCAGGATGATCTGGTTTCCAGTAACCCTCAACAATTTCCAAAGTTATAACGTCACTTTCACTTGGAAGATAACGCCTATACTCAGTATTATACCTGTAATCCTCACCATTATAAAATGCCTGTAACGTATAGTTCCCTGGTGCCATAAAAGACATTTTTGTACCAACAGTACCAGTAGACCAAGTCTTGGACGTAGTGTTTGTAACTTTACCGTCAGGATCAGTAACCGATAAAGTAATGTTCCAACCATCATTAACATTGTATAGATAGTCGACCAAACCACGGTTTATTAGAACTGGTTGACCAACACCTGCAGGATTTGGAAGCGCATCAACGAACGGAAAAGTAGTCATTTCACGCGGATTAGTTGCTGTGTATTGTGCATTTGCGTTAGGCACTGCTATTAGCGATATAGTGAATGTCAGCATCATCATTATTGCAAATATTGTAGTTATATTTTTAAAATTTTTCATTTCATTTTTCTCCATTTATAATCTATAAACATCAACTATCACTCTAATAAATATAACATAATTCTTCTGAATTTATTTTTATCAATAATAATATTACCACATATTTTTTTAAAATAAAAAACATAAATATTTTTTTCTGCTTCAAATTAAAAATTTACTTTATTACAACACAGCCATACATTTGTAGTGCACCAGTTAAAACAATCTGTTTTTAGTCCACAATCCATGTAACAACATGATCAATGTTTTACTATATGTATCCACCCACGAGAAACGCGTGAAAAAATATACACAACCAAACACCAACCAATAAACATAAAAAACCAAAAAAACACAAAAAAAGAGACAAGACCCACCAGACTGTCTGAAAACTATCTAAAGTTATGAGACTAAAATTAGAAACTAACTTATTTGAAATATTTTAACAATAAAAATATAGAAATATTTCCAAAACATGAATTTTTCAGAACCATTTACAACTGTAAAAATTCTGTAACATAGTTTTCAGACAGTCTCTCCCAATAAATAAAACATACATATGAGGATTCAAAATCAACTCTTCACCATGGATGAAACACACAAACAACACCAAGAACAATCCATACTTATCCTTAATCATCTACTGCAGGGCATTATTACCTGCATCCATAAACATCTTAAACAGACTTTGATCTACCTCAAACAATGCACATAGTTCTTCAGACATAGTAAAAACCATATGTCGATGAGGCACAACATAGAGTTTACAAGTTAGTTCATATGCATTTTCATCTACTTTATGTTACTGTTGGATACAAAAATTACTTGAGACATTTATTCCTTAAAATATATGCCCGACATTATTGTATAAAAAAATAAAAAAGTATGTTTTTTGGGTTTTAATTACTGTTTACTTCTTTTTATAGATAATTAACAGAGTACAGATGATAACTACTGCGATAATTGCGATTGCTGCACCTGCAATATACCACCCATAAGGCGGAACCGGCTCTGGCAACACAACCTCTGGTGCCGCTGAAACCGCCATCGACGTTTGC